>SKEQ01000010.1_pt1 | contig 269481 bp, 207 predicted proteins | sample 4826751 | NCBI WGS metagenome assembly SKEQ01 (sample SAMN11008805, study PRJNA524170) | human gut metagenome | biome: Human fecal sample; material: Feces; isolation source: fecal sample from pouch patient p44 | host: Homo sapiens | place: Israel: Tel-Aviv | collected 2013-07-11
ACTCACAAGAAGATGATGCAGGGCTTGATTTGATTGATTTCTATGTTCTTCCGCATTATCTTACAGCACCATTTAAGAAAGTTACCGAGAAAATAATGACTGAGTTTTCGGATTTGAATCTATGCCCGATTAACAACCGTCAGGGAATTGTAATTGATGGTGAAGGTTCAAAGGTTATTTGCAAAGACTAATTTGAAAATTCCCATTTATCAAGCCCTTTGAGAGAGGAGAAATCTTTTCTCAAAGGGCTTTTTCTATTTTTACGGATATTCGCAAACTACAAGAAAAAGCCGAAACCTCATATACTTTAATCACAGAGGAAGTGGAGGTTTTGATATGAGTAACAGCTTAGCGGCAGTACATCCAGAATTGATTGCAGAGTGGTCAGAAAAGAATTTACCACTGACACCGGACAGTATAACTTTCGGCTCGAATAAGAAAGTATGGTGGAAAGGTGCTTGCGGTCACGAATGGACTGCCGTTTTATCCAGTGCTGCTTTGATATCGTTTCTGTATCCAGCGATTGACTGAGTAGCCAGCACAATATTCACATGATACTTTCTTGCTTCACACAGCATTTCTAACAGAACGGAATCCTCTTTCAAAGAAAGATTCTGGAACTCATCTATAAAAATCCATAGGCCTTTAGTAATCAGCTTTCTTGTACGTAACCCTCTCCAGAGTAATGCAAGGGGCCTAAAGATTGCGACAATAGATAATATTCATACAGTGATACATCAGATTCTGCAGCTTGCTGTTGAAGACAATTACATAAGAAGAAATATTTCAGATAATTTGCTGAAAGAATTAAAAAGTTCTCATCATTATGAGGATTCACATAGACGCGCTTTGACATTACCAGAGCAGGAGCTGTTTATGGAATTTTTGTCCAAAGAGAACTCACAGTATTATCATTGGCTTCCTATTTTTACAGTTATGCTGGGAACTGGAATGCGTGTAGGTGAAATTACCGGGTTACGTTGGAATGATATCGACTTAAAGTCTGGAATAATAGACGTGAACCATACGCTGGTTTATTATAAACATCGGGATGAGAACGGCTGTTATTTCGATATTCATTCTCCGAAGACCAAAGCTGGAGTGCGTCAGATCCCTATGACGGAGGAAGTAAAGAATGCGTTCCTGTTAGAGAAAAAAATGCAGGATCTGGCAGGAATACAGTCCAAAGTAACTATTGACGGGTACCACAACTTTATTTTTGTAAACCGCTTTGGTAATGTGCAGAACCAGGGAACCCTAAATAGGGCTTTACGGCGTATTATAAGAGACTGTAATGACAAACAGCTCCTGAAAGAAAAAAATAATCCCGTGTTACTTCCAAACTTCTCCTGCCACTCACTCAGACATACGTTTACAACACGCTTGGTAGAAGCAGGAGTAAATATTAAAGTGATACAGAACCTGTGTGGTCATAGCAGAAGTGATGTGACACTTGATATATATACGACAGTAACAAAAGAATTAAAACAGGCAGAGTTTGATGATTTCCAGAAAAAACTGAAAGAAAAGAAGCAGGAATGGAAAAACAGACAGGAAAAGGATGCGTGATTCTCTTCTGGCGTTGTCGAAAAAATCTTATTGCATAAGCAGTGGTAGTAAGATTATAATAAATGTAAAGGGAACAAAAGATAAGCTATGGAGCTATAGACTAATATCTGGAAAATAAAACCAGTGGCGCAATGAGAATGTACTGGGTTTACGGTCCAGATCAGAAAGATATTACAATTATCGGTTTGGAGCCACACTCAGAAGATAAGAAAATGGTGCATACGACCGAATTTCACTGTCAGATTTGTAGAATAAAACTGAATATGGAATTTTAACTGAGCAGCTATTCTATAAATAATAGGGTGGCTGCTTTTATTCCTTATTAAGTGGGAGATGTTTGTCTAAATTTGGAGAAAAATACTTATTGCATAACCGAGTGTGGTACGCTTATAATAAAGTAAGATATCTACTATATTTGAACAGAAGGTGCCGTGAGAGGCATTGAAACTGGTAATGAGCAGCAGGAGGTGGGACTATGCCGATAACAACACGAAATTTATTGGACCAGTACACAGAAATTTTGCAGAAAATATATGGAAAACATTTAAAAAAGGTGATTTTGTATGGTTCTTATGCAAGAGGTGATTACAGGGATGATTCAGATATAGATATTATGATTCTTCTGGATTTATCTGATATGGATATAAAACAGTATCGGCATGAATTATCTGGTGAAACCTTTGATTTTAATATGGATCACGATCTTGATATAAAGCCCATAGCTAAAAGTCAACAGCATTTTCAAAATTGGGTTGATGCGTACCCATTTTATGCAAACGTGGAAAAAGAGGGGGTAAAGCTATTTGAAGCAGCCTAATGAAAAAGGAACACAGAAGGATCTGGTTCTGTATAGAATTGAAACGGCACAAAGTGACATTAAAGCCGCAGAGATCCTTCTAGGTGCGAAAGAGTTTCGTGGTGCCAATAATCGTGCATATTACGGAATCTATCATGCTGTGTCTGCAATTCATAATTGAGGTGCTTCGGCCTCTCTTTTTCTTATCCTCAAAAATGTAGTATCAGGTGTTATCAAAAAGTGACACCTTGACGTTACTGTTCACTGGTAACGTTCCGCGAGGCGTTTTTTGTGAACAAAGTTCACAGAAAACCCGAGAATTGCGGCGCGAAATCATGCGAATGCATGATTTCTGTGCATCGCGAAGCGCGTTACTGTGAACGGAGTGAATAGTAACACCTTGACGAATAGAAGTTGCGAACGAATCCTCATATCTTGAAAAAAAATAGATTATTCATAGTATAATATCAAATAAGAATGAAACAGTATCCCTTGGGGGATTAATGGCAAGGTACAGATACTTGCACCGGAAAGTGTGAAAGAACAGTACAGACAGATGATTGCAAAAGCTGATGAGGATATGCAGAAAAGCGAATAGTGCAGATTTGAATTTGCGCAGACAGTCTGCACAAATTAGATTGAATTATAAGACTATGAAGCGAGGTAGTGGATATGGAAAAAGACCCGTTTAAGGAATATTTGAGGGAGTCTGAACCGGATAAAGCTCATAAGGGATATGCTTGGAGTACGGCAATCGGACTTCAGGCAGTGGACGGACTCAAACCATCTAAATATTTGATTGATACTGCCATTCAGAATATTGAAGGCAAAATCACAATGAAAGAAGCACAGAGCCTTATTGATAGTTACTATGAGGAAAGACCTGTGCATTTGTCCGATGATGAGCGTACCGAAGAAGCTGATAAGGTTTCGTCCCGTATTGCTGAAATTCTTTCTGAAACAGCGTTCTCATTTTCTCCAAATGAGTATATCTCTATCCACCGCAAACTCTTTCGGGGTATTTATAAACACGCCGGAAAGATTCGAGATTACAACATCACAAAGAAAGAATGGGTGCTTGATGGAGCAACTGTAATGTACGGTAGTGCTTCAGAACTGAGAGCCACACTGGAATATGATTTTTCGCAGGAGAAAGATTTTAGTTATAAAGGACTTTCAATGGACGAGATTATCCATCATCTTGCGGTGTTTGTTTCAAGGTTATGGCAAATCCATATCTTCGGAGAAGGCAATACGAGAACAACGGCAGTGTTCTTTATCAAATATTTAAGGACACTGGGCTTTTCTGCAACCAATGATATTTTTGCGAAAAATGCGTGGTATTTTAGAAATGCACTTGTCCGTGCAAATTATACGAACCTGCAAAAAGGTATTCACGAAACAACAGAGTATCTGGAAGTATTTCTCAGAAATCTTCTTTTGAACGAGAAAAATGAGCTTCATAATAGAAATCTTCATATAAGTGGACTTTTGAACGAAGAAAAAGTGGACATTGGGGATTCGAAAGTGGATATTGAGAATGAAAAAGTGGACATTCAAGACAAAAAAGTGGATATTGAAAGTGTGCTTTCCGGAAAAGGTAGTGATTTCTCAGTAAAAACGACGATTCATATTCATAGACTTTTTGAAAGATTTGGTTTTGATGAGGTGTTTGGAAGAAGTGCAGTTATGGAGCTTCTTGAGCTAAAAGGTTCAGGTGCTTCAAAACTTCTTTCCAATTTGGTAAAGGCAGACATTATTGAACCGGTATCCGGTCACGGAAAAGGAAGATATAAATTCAAGAAGTAGGGCTTCTTACATCTGTTCATTGTATAGCGATGTGTGGAGGGATTAATCTGTCGCAGTGCATTCCTGTGGCAGACGATGACAATGGGAAAACTCCGAAAAATAAGATAATCTTTCCATCCTTGTTATATAATACGGGACGTGTGATTTCATATTCGGTAATCGGTTTTTTGCTGGGCGGAATGGGAATGCTGTTAACAGGAGGCGGCGGAATGGGAATTCCACTGCTTCTGCAGGGGATATTGAAAATAATAGCGGGTTTGTTCATGGTGATCATGGGAATAAACATGTTGGGCTGGATTACATTATTAAGAAAGTTCCAAATCAGATTTCCACAAAGGCTGACTGATAAAATAAACAAGAAAAGAAGAGAGAACAGACCGTTTTTTGTCGGACTGTTGAATGGGCTGATGCCGTGTGGCCCCATGCAGTCCATGCAGATTATAGCACTTGGATCGGGAAATCCTGTCTCAGGTGCGGCTGCGATGCTGATGTTCAGTCTGGGAACGGTTCCTCTGATGCTTGGTTTTGGAAGTCTGGATACGTCAGAAGCTGAAAATACGGAATCAGATGCGGAGAAAGAGGAAACAGTGGTATATGAAACTCCTGCTGTAGAGAATGGTGAAATTTCAATTAATGCAGATACATTGACTTCGAATCCAATGTATATCAATTACGATTCCAATGGAACCAATATCCAGCTTATTGCTATAAAAGGCTCGGATGGAACTCCGCGCTTATCACTTAATACATGTCAGGTATGCAATCCATCGCCAAGGGCGTATTTTAAGGAACAGAACGGAAGACTGGTATGCCAGAATTGTGGAAATGTATTCACGACAGACAGTGTAGGTGAAACTACTGGCGGGTGCAATCCTATGTATATAGATTATAAGAATACAGACGGAAAACTGACGGTAAGTGTGGCAGATCTGGATACATATACAGATCAATTTGCTTCGTGGGATGGTCCGGTAAAATAGTATCTTCATCGGAGAGATATCAGCCTGAAAGGTGGATACCTTATCTGCCACCTGAGTCTATGGCAAAAGACCTTAAAGCTATCTGATACAACTGAAGTTTTACGGGCAGGATTCTTATTCAAAATGTGAACTGCGGAGGAAGTCATGATGAAGAAAAAAATTATTAAGCTGTTCGCAATACTGGCGGCTGTTTTTCTGGGATCTCTGGAGATGGGATGGCGCTTTTTTAACATGGTGGTCTGCTGCAAAAGGGGAGAGCAGAAAAAGGAAAGAAAGAAATGGTTTGAACTGTCTCATATCAGGGAAAATCATCCACAGAATGGTTATGCCAGAGAATATAATGAGAGTAAGGCATGGTGCTTTGAACAGAACATGCAGGACTGTTATATCAAAAGTATTGACGGATTAAAACTGCATGCATTATATCTGCCTGCAGAAGCTGCGAAGCGGATCGTCATATTAAGTCATGGATATCGTGGCAGCCGGTTTGGCACGTTGTCTTTTATGGCGAAATATCTGCATGAGCATCAGTGTGATGTCCTGTTTATAGAGCATCGCTGCTGCGGTGACAGCGAGGGAAACTATATTACTTTTGGAGCAAAGGAACAATGGGATGTGCAGCAATGGGCAGTATATATGGCTGAACGAAACAAAGAGAAGCTTCCGATTTACCTGTACGGACAGTCCATGGGTGCAGCTTCTGTGCTGATGGCATCAGGACATACACTTCCACCGGAGGTGAAAGGCCTGATTGCGGACTGTGGTTTTCAGTCTATGGAACGGCAGATGCGTGATATGGCCGCTAACTGGTTCCATCTGCATCATATTCCGTTGCTTCTGATGGAACTGGACTGGTTCTGTTCTCTTCTGGCTGGATTTCATATGAAAGATGCAGACACTACAGAAGCCATGAAAAAAAATAAAAGACCGGTTCTCTTTTTCCATGGAGAGAAGGACACCTATGTATATCCCAATAACTCTTTTCAGAATTATATGCTCTGCAGGGCAGAGAAGGAACTGGTGATCATACCAGGAGCTCGGCATCTGTGTAGTGCCTATGCAGATCCGGAACTGTATCAGCATAAGATGATGGAATTTTTTGAAAAATACGATTAAACGGAAAAAATCCTGACCGGGATTTATCAGACATAGTATATAGCAGGAAATACACCTTTGAACTGCTAGTACATCGAAAATTAAATTTCTGCCATATTGACGTAGGATGATTTCTTCATATGCAAGGCGGAGGAAGGAGGCGTAGCGGTGGCTACGGCGACTGACGACAACGCAGCAGATGAAAAATCAGACAAGTCAATATGGCAGTTACTTAATATTCGATGTACTATGTTAAATGTATGATAAGTCCCGGTCAATTTTTTATAAAGTGTTCATTAAGTCTTCAGGGTACTGGTATTTCCTGAGAAGGTATGATATTTTTTCACCTGAAGCATACATACAATGTTTTCTGTTCCGGATAAAGAGGAAAACCGGGACAATGGAGGTTATCTATTATATGAGAAATTATTATCCTTTGACAGCAGCTCAGAAAATGCATCACAACTGGATCCTGGATTATGGTACACAGCAGGTATCTGGCGTAAGTGTTGTGGCTTCTGTACAGGCAGAACTGGATTTTGGATTATTAAAAAAATGTATTCAGATGGAAACAGAGCGTTCCGGTTGTACCAGAGTCCGTTTTACAAAGCCGGATAAAGAGGGAAATGTAAAACAGTATATCGAAAAACAGGACCCGCGTGATATTGAGCTGAAGGATCTGTCAGGAATGGAAAGTCTGGCAAAGGCAGATGAGCTGATGCAGCAGTGGGCATATGAAACATTTGACGGAAATAATATTCCCATGTGTGAATTTACCATGCTGAAGCTTCCAGAAGGATACAATGGTTTCTTTTTACATATGGATCACAGACTGATCGATTCCTGTGGACTTGTAGTTATGATCGAAGATCTGTTCCAATTATATACGCATTACAGATATGGAACCGCCTGCCCTCAGGAACTGGTAGATTTTGAAACGGTTCTGAAAAAAGACCTGGCAAAGGCGGGCAATGAAAAGCGTTTTGCAAAAGATAAAAAATTCTGGGATGACCAGCTGGATGCACTGGGTGAGCCGTTATATTCTGATATTCAGGGCCCATCTGTATTGGAGGAAGCAAGAAAGCGTCATGGAAATCCGAAGCTTCGTGCTTCTGACATTGAGATGAACGAGCTGTTTGTTGCAGTAAAGGATTATCATCTGGAACCGTATGCGACACAGAATCTGATGGATTTCTGTATGAATCATCAGCTCTCTATGACAAATCTGCTTCTGCTTGGTATTCGTACTTATTTGTCAAAAGTAAATAATGGACAGGAGGATATTACAATCCAGAATTTTATATCCAGACGTTCTACCCATGACGAATGGACTTCCGGAGGAAGCCGAACCATTATGTTTCCATGCAGAACAGTGATCTCACCAGAGACAGATTTTCTTTCGGCAGCTTATGAAATCCAGAATATGCAGAATCGAATTTATATGCACAGCAATTATGATCCGGCATTTATTGTGGATGAGATGAGAAAAAGATATCATACACCGGAGCATACCAGCTATGAAAGCTGCTATCTGACTTATCAGCCAATGCCGGTGAAGGTGGAGAATGAAAAGCTTGGAACTATTCGCCAGCATGCCAAATGGTTTGCAAACGGTGCTGCCACCAAGAAGATGTATCTGACCGTATCTCACACCGAGGATGGGGGAATGAACTTCTCCTATCATTATCAGACTGCTCATCTGGAGGAGCATGACATGGAACTGTTGTATTATTATATGATGCGTATTCTTTTTAAAGGGATTGCAGAGCCGGATATGAGCATTGGAGAGATTATGGAACAGGTATAAAGAGTAACAGGTCCCATAAAGCCTGAAAGGTTAAGAGTGGTTAAAGAGAACTTGTCGGCATTGTTTTTATAGAAATCAAAAATCAGGAGGAAATGGAATGAGTCAGGAAATGGAATTTAAAAATATTGTGGCGCAGTACAGTAAAGTGAAACCGGAGGAGATGACAGGTGAGATGAGATTTCGCGAGGATCTGGGATTTACGTCCCTGGATTTTATGTCTTTCCTGGGTGAGCTTGAGGATACCTTTGATATTGAACTGGATGAAAACGAAGTGACAAAAATTACAACTCTTGAGGAGGCACTCAAGCTTCTTGAGGAGCTTCAGTAGGACTTAATGTTACTGTTCCCGGAGTGAACAGTAAGACTTAACAGAGTGTCAGTTCACTGAACAGTGAAGGAGGAAAAATATGCTGATCAGGAATATATTAGAAGAAAGTGTACAGAAATTTGGCGAAGTCAAAGCAGTAAAATGGCTTAACAGAAAAGAAGTTCTGGAGAAAAGCTACAGCGAAATGATGAAAAACGTGATTTCTACCAGAAAAGGACTTCTTGCAGAAGGGTTTGAGGGAAAACATATTGCATTAATCGGAACCAGTTCTGTAGAATGGATCGAAAGCTATCTGGGGATTATTACAGGATGCGCGACAGCGGTGCCGCTGGATGCTGCACTCCCGTGTGAAGAACTGATCGACCTGATAAATCGCTCCGATTCCGAAGCACTCTTCTTAAGTCCGAAACACAGACCATATCTGGAAGCATTTCTTGCAAACTGTCCCAAGCTTCAGAAAGTATGGATGCTCCAGGAAGAGGTGGAGGATCTGCCTTCAGGCGTGTACAGTATCAATGAGCTGAGAGACATGGGAAAGAGCGCAGCAGAAGATGCTTCCTGTCCGAAGGCAGAAGCTATTGCGACTATTATCTTTACTTCCGGAACCACAGGAAAGAGCAAAGGGGTTATGCTGACACAGAATAATCTGGCATCTAACGTTGAGGCAGTTAAGATTTCAGCAGAACCTGGAACTGCCATGCTCAGTGTACTCCCAATTCATCATGCATTCTGCCTTGTCATGGACTGGCTGAAAGGATTTTCCCAGGGGGCAACTATCTGTATCAATGACTCCCTGCTTCATATGGTCAGAAATATGAGCATTTTTAAACCAGATATCATGCTCATGGTTCCGATGATGATTGAGACAATTTATAAGAGACTGGCGGCTGCTGATCCGGAAATCCCGAAGGCTGTTCTTGCAGAAAAAGTCTTCGGCGGAAAACTGCAGACGATTTTTACCGGCGGGGCACATCTGGATCCGTACTATATTGACCGTTTTGCAGAATATGGCGTTCAGATACTGGAAGGATATGGCATGTCGGAATGTTCTCCTGTTATCAGTAATAATACACCGGAAAATCATAAGCCGGGTTCTATCGGAAGACCACTTGAGAATGTGGAGATAAAGTTTGAAAACGGGGAGATTCTGGTAAAGGGTACAAGTGTTATGAAAGGGTACTATCAGATGCCGGATGAGACAGCGGAAACACTGAAGGATGGCTGGCTGCATACAGGCGACAAGGGCTATATGGATGAAGATGGATACCTCTTTATTAATGGTCGTGTGAAAAATCTGATCATTCTCTCCAATGGGGAAAATGTATCACCGGAAGAACTTGAGAACAAGCTTGCACTGAATCCACTTGTTGCGGAAGTAATCGTAACAGGTGAAGAGAATGGTCTGACAGCACGCATCTATCCGGAACAGGCAGTTGTGGAGGCAAAGGCACTGGATATTGAGATGATTCGTTTACAGCTTCAGGCATTTCTGGATGAATACAATAAAAATCAGCCGACCTACCGTCGTATTACAGGTCTGGTGATCCGAAAAAATCCGTTTATACGCAGTACAACAAAGAAAATCAGGAGACAGGATGTCCTGATTGATGAGCCACAGGCATAAGAAAAACCCGTCTGAGTGAATTGCTTAGACGGGTTTTTCTTATGCCTGTTTGAAAGAGCATTCCCGCAATCTGCACGCCCCACTTTGTGGGAATGCTTTTACAAACACGTCAGGATAAAAGTGGCAGCATGCCAGTCAGAAAAACCTGAGTCAGAATTTCTGCAATGACTTCTGGTTCAAGATCAAAATGATCCCGGGTCCATTTGTGAAGAACACCGATCGTGCTGCCGATCGCACAGGTGATCACATAAGATATTTCCTCTTTTGTGTGTCTGCCGGGTCTGGCACTGGAGGTAGTAGCGGTGACATAGTGATGAAGCATAGTCAGCATTTTTTCAAAGAGATCATTCCCATGGGGTGTGCTCAGAAGACTGGACAGGAAAGGATTTTCCATTGTATAGCGGCAAATTGTCAGAAAATAGGACTGACAAATATCGCGGTCATTTTCAGGATGAAATTTTTCCATTATAGAAAAAACATCCTGGATCGTCTTTTCCTCAACAGCGGATACAAGAGAGGGGATGTCTTGATAATGATTATAAAAAGTGCTTCTCGCGATACCGGCTGTCTTAGTGATATCGGATACGGTGATCTGATCAGGAGTTTTTTTCTTTAGAAGTTTAAAAAAAGCACCCAGGATGGCTTCATCCGCCACAGAATATCTTTCGTCAGGAACTGGATTTTGCATAGTCGATTCCCTCCCAATATTTTATCAATAAATATAAGAATATGAGTGGCAAAAGACCTTTTGACTCTCATATCATGTATATATGGAAATCTGGAAAATGTTTATTTCTCTATTTCATAGGCAGGAATCAATATACATGCGCAGAAGTTTTCCAATGGCTGGAAACATTTGATAATAAGTTCACGATGAATCCTGGCACTGTAAGTCTTGAGACGACAGCTTCCGCCATTCACGGCAACATCTGTATATGCGGCAAGGAGCTTCTTATCTCCGTTGGGAAATACCTGATAAAAAGACTGGTCAAGTATTTCCTGCACATCCATGCCTTCCAGAAGAAGCATTTCTTTATTGCAATAGCGGAAAACGAAGTCAATTCCAGTTCCGTTTTTATTAAAAATCAGTTCGATTACACAAAAAGCAAGGGGCATATCATCTAATACAGAAAAACGCGTACGAATATTTGGAGATAAAGTCTTGGCAGGATCCTGATGCAAAGATTTGTTCAGAAATTTGTGAGTGGCTGCGCCACGCTTACGTCCTTCCAGACGTACGCCATCCTTCATATGATAGGTGCAGTTCTCAATATGATCAATCTGTCCTCTGGAAACCACGGTGCCTTTATTTATGGAAATATAATCATAAGGTATAAGAATTTCATATAAATCTTTGACTGTGATAAAAGTTTTCACAACTCGTCCATCGGTCATATAAATGCAGGTCTTATTCTCCTGTCTGAGCAGATATTTGATATTACTGATATGGATATTGTTTTTCCTTAAAAATTTCATGATTTTTTCATCCATATAAATATCCCTCCGGTTATTAGTGTAAGGTAGAAGATGTCAGGTTACTATATTTCTGACATTGCTATCTGCAGATAATGAAATAAGTATACCATAAACGTAAAGATTTTACCAGTGTAATTGGGTAAAATATAAGGCTGCATGATCTGTATGCATCGTGATTTGTTTTGGGCGAAAAGAGCGCAGAAAATCCGGTTTTTTCAGATGAAAAAATGCACGGATATTATAATTGAAAAGCAAATTTGTGATAATTTCACAATAAAAGACGGTATTTTCGAAAATAATTTCGAAGTGGATAAATATATCATAAATACAGTGAAAAAACAGGAATTTTAGTATCAAATATTTCTGCAATAAGTAATAAAAAAGGTATCACAACCGGAAATGAAAGGTTGCGATACCTTTTTTACGTCAAACTGAAAATCGTTTCACCAGATTTGCCGAAACTTCAATTTTACAGGTATGCTGCCGGGGTTCGTTTATTTGAGAGAGAAGCTCTCTGGCGGCAACCTGTCCCATATAATGACGAGGGATGCTGATACTGGTAAGGGAGGGGTCGATAATGCGTCCCTCAGAGATATTGTCGAAGCCTACAATTGCCACCTGCTCCGGCACCTTGTAGCCTCTGAGACGCAAGGCCTTGATGGTTCCGATTGCAATCAGGTCATTGTCCGCAAAATAACAGTCTGCCAGAGTATCTCCCCTGTCAATAATTGCAAGCATATCTGCCATTGCTCCATCAATGGTTGGAGAAAGCTGGTGGATAATACAGCGGGAACGGGACATTCCGTTATCATGGACAGCATGATAAAATCCCTCCAGGCGCTCTGAAAAGTTGCGGAGAGGATAAGCAGACTGCAGGTATCCAGGCTGCTTCATTCTCCGGCTGATCAGATAATCGGTAGCCAGATAAGCTCCCTGACGGTTATTGGGAACAACATAATTACAGTTAAGGTTTTCAAAATAGGCGTCTAGGATCACCACCGGAAAAGGAAGCTTCAGGAAAGGCCGGACCATTTCTTCCCGCATTTCAGTACCAAACAAAATAATTCCAACGCAGTCAGTAGTTCTTAAATCCCCCAGATAATGCTCCAGATTATCCCGCTTTTCATAAAATGTGATTACTTTCAGTTTATAATTATCTTTTTGCACTACGGATTCCATACCCTCCACCATAGCATCAAAAATAGGAGAATAGGACATGATGGCATTATGGGAACGATAGCTTACCGCGTAAATGCTTCCGGCTTTATTTTTCTTTAGAGAAAGTTTGGTAAAGTCGTAGCCGTATTTTTCCGCAGCTTCTACCACCAGCCGGCGGGTTTCAGTGCTGACTCCGGGCTTATTATTCAGCGCCATGGAGACGGCAGTCTGTGAAAGATTCAGTTTTCTGGCCAGTTCTTTAGCAGTAATGGACATTTGCGGCACCTCCCGGAGTGGTATTTAGTAAAGTATCTGCTGTTTAGGGCAGAAAGTTGGTTTTCTGTGGAAACTGTTCATATTTCTTTGGCAGAAGTTTTTTCTGTTGTATATATTGTACTTCTTAATTGAAAAATAAACAATATATTTGCGAAAAATAAAGCGAAAATAAAGTCAAAAACACTTTATTTTTTATTGGAATAAAGCTGAAAGAGACCTATACTAGAGCTACAAAGAAAAGCAAACAGAATATCTGGGTAAGTAATAAAGAAAAAGATTTTACAGCTAAGAAAAACCAAAAGAAAATAATAAATATAAACAAGGAGGAATACCAGAATGGCAAAGATCAAAATCGGCTACGCGCCAACCAGACGAAGTATTTTCAGTGCACCGGATGCAGTTAAGTATCGTGGACTTACTGCAGACAGATTAAAAGAATTAGGAATCGATTTTGTAGACATCACAGACGTAAATGATGAGGGCCTTCTTTATGACGAGGCTGGCCGCATTAAGATTGCAGAGAAATTCAAAAAAGAGAAAATCGACGGACTTTTCCTTCCACACTGCAATTTCGGAACTGAGTTTGAATGCGCAAGACTTGCAAAAGAGTTAAATGTACCGGTTCTTCTGTGGGGACCTCTTGATGAGAGACCAGACGAGAATGGTGTCCGTCTTCGTGATACACAGTGCGGACTTTTTGCAACAGGTAAAGTCCTCAGAAGATTCCGCGTTCCATTTACATACATGACAAACTGCAGACTGAATGATCCGGTATTCGAGCGTGGACTTCGTGATTTCATGGCTGTCTGTAATGTAGTAAAAACCTTCCGCAACATGAGAATCCTTCAGATTTCCACAAGACCATACGAGTTCTGGTCCACCATGTGCAACGAAGGTGAGCTCCTTGAGAAATTCAACATCCAGCTGACACCAATCCCAATGCCAGAGCTGACAGATGAGATGAAGAAAGCAAAAGCAGAGGGAACAGAGGTTGCAAAGGTTGTGGAATACTGCCGCCAGAACATGGAAATCTGTGTAAAAGACAACGAGCTTGAGAATGTAGCAGCTCTTAAGGTTGCTATGGGAAATCTTATTAAGAAATACGGCTGCCAGGCAGCTGCAATCCAGTGCTGGAACCAGCTGCAGAGCGAGATCGGAATCATGCCATGTGCAGCAAACGCACTTCTCAATGAAGAGGGAATTCCGGTTGTATGTGAGACAGATATTCACGGTGCAATTACCGCTCTTCTTGTTGAGGCAGCAGCACTTGATGACACAAGAAGCTTCTTTGCAGACTGGACCATCCGCCATCCTGACATTGAAAACGGCGAGCTCCTTCAGCACTGCGGACCATGGCCGATCTCTGTTGCAAGAGAGACACCGAAGCTTACTTATCCGCTGGCATTCAGCCATCCGGGAAGCATTACAGCAGAAGCAAAGCATGGCGAAGTGACATTGGCACGTTTCGACGGTGATAACGGAGAATACTCCATGCTCCTTGGAAAAGCAAAAGGCGTTGACGGACCGAAAGGTATGGGAACTTATCTCTGGGTTGAGGTTGAGAACATCAAACGTCTGGAAGCCAAGATTGTAGAAGGACCATACATCCATCACTGTGTAGGTATCCATAAAGATGTAGTTCCGGTACTTTACGAGGCATGCAAATACATGGGAATCACTCCTGATTTATATGATCCTATTGAAGAAGATGTGAAAGCATATTTAAGAGGTGAATGAGAATGGAAAATTTAAAGGCAAAATCTTTTGACTTGAGAAAAGATACTGTAGATATTATCGTTGCCGGAAAGGGCGGTCATATCGGCGGCGACATGAGTGTGATCGATACTCTGATGAGCCTGTATTTCTGCCAGATGAACATTTCTCCGGAAAACATGGATGATCCGAATCGCGACCGTTTCGTACTCAGCAAAGGTCATTCTGTAGAGGCTTACTACGCTGTACTTGCAGCAAAGGGCTTCCTGGATCTGGAAGACATTAAGGCACACTTTTCAAAATTTGGCTCCAAATATATCGGACACCCGAACAATAAGCTTCCTGGAATCGAGATGAACTCCGGTTCTCTGGGACATGGACTTCCTGTATGCGTAGGCATGGCTCTTGCAGGCAAAAAAGATAACAGAGATTACCGTGTTTACACCGTAATGGGTGACGGTGAGCTGGCAGAGGGGTCTGTATGGGAGGGCTTCATGGCAGGACATCAGTACAAATTGGACAACCTTTGTGCAGTAATTGACCGTAACCGTCTTCAGATTTCCGGAAATACAGAGGACGTTATGGGACATGATGATCTCCATGAGCGTATCCGTTCTTTCGGATGGCATGTGATCGATGTAAAAGACGGAAACGATATTGACCAGTTAAATGCTGCTTTTGAAGAAGCAAAAACTGTAAAAGGCAAACCAACCGCTGTAATTGCCAACACTGTAAAAGGCTGTGGCTCTTCCGTAATGGAAAACAAGGCAAACTGGCATCACAAGGTTCCAACACAGGAAGAATATGATCAGATCATCGCGGATTTTGCAGCAAGAAAGGAGGCCGCTCTTCATGAATAAGATTCCAAACAGACAGGCCATCTGTGAAGTTTTGATGGATAAAGCAAAAGAAGACAAAGATATTATGGTGCTTTGCAGCGATTCCAGAGGATCCGCTTCCATGACACCATTTGCAGATAATTTCCCGGATCAGTTTATTGAGACCGGTATTGCAGAGCAGAACCTGGTAAGTATTTCCGCAGGTCTTGCAAAATGTGGAAAGAAGCCATTTGCATGCTCACCGGCCTGCTTCTTATCCACAAGAAGCTACGAGCAGGCCAAGGTTGATGTGGCATACTCTAATACAAATGTTACTCTTATCGGTATCAGTGGTGGCATCAGCTACGGTGCACTTGGAATGAGCCATCATTCTGCACAGGATATCGCAGCTATGTCCGCAATCCCGAATATGAGAGTTTACCTTCCAAGTGACCGTCATCAGACAAAGCATCTGATCGAGGCTCTGTTGAAGGATGAGAAACCATCTTACATCCGTGTTGGAAGAAATCCGGTCGAGGATATTTATACAGAAGATAACTGCCCATTTGAAATGGACAAGGCAACTGTTCTGAAAGAGGGAACAGACGTGGCAATCATTGCCTGCGGCGAGATGGTTCGTCCGGCATTTGCAGCAGCAAAGTTACTGGAGGAGCAGGGAATTTCCGCAACTGTACTGGATATGTACTGCGTGAAACCGCTTGACGCTGAAGGCGTTGTAAAAGCTGCCAAGAATGCAAAGGCAGTGATCACGGTAGAAGAGCACGCACCATTTGGTGGACTTGGCTCCATGGTTGCACAGGTTGTTGGTGCAGAATGCCCGAGAAAAGTGCTGAACATGGCTCTTCCGGATGCTCCGGTTATCACAGGCACCTCACAGGAAGTATTTGATTACTATGGATTAAATGCTGAGGGTATTGCGAAGAAGGCTGTGGAAGCTCTGAAATAATAATTAAATAAGAAACAAATTTAAGCGTGACTGACAGACTGCGTGGATGCAGAACCAGGATGCTGTTTAGAAGTGTTGCCCGATTGGGCGTGCTTCTGAGCAGTCTGGTCAGGCACGCTTATTATTTAGTTACAAAACAGACTTAAGGTGCAGAGATGTTGATTTTAGAGAATATAGAAGTTTTAAGAGGATAGTAAACATGGCGAAATATATTATTAGTATTGATCAGAGTACCCAGGGTACCAAGGCGCTCCTTTTCGATGAGACTGGAAGCATTATGCGCCGTACTGACCGCCCTCACAGGCAGATCATCAATGAAAAGGGCTGGGTTTCCCATGATCCAGAGGAAATTTACAGCAATGTTCTGGAGGTTGTGAAAGAGCTTCTGGAGGGGGTAGAGAAGGAATATGTAGTTGGGCTGGGAATCAGTAACCAGCGTGAAACTTCTCTTGCATGGAACCGCGTCACCGGTAAGCCTTACGGAAATGCAGTTGTATGGCAGTGCGCCCGTGCCGTGGATATTTGTGCACGTGTGGAAAAGGCTGGCGCAGCAGAGCTGATCCGCCAGAAAACAGGAATGAATCTTTCCCCTTATTTTCCGGCTTCCAAGATCGCATGGCTTCTGGAAAATGAAGAGGGTGCAAAAGCGGCGGCAGAGCGTCATGAAATCTGCCATGGCACTATTGACAGCTGGCTGGTTTACAAGCTGACAGGGGGCAAAGAATACAGAACCGATTATTCCAATGCTTCCAGAACACAGCTTTTCAATATTTTTGATCTGAAATGGGATGAAGAAATCTGCGGATTATTTGGTATTGATCCGGCAAATATGGCAGAGGTTACGGATTCCGATGCCTACTTCGGCGAAACGGATTTCGAGGGACTTCTTCCTCATAAGATTCCAATCCATGGCGTAATGGGCGATTCCCACGGCTCTCTTTTTGGACAGGGATGTTTGCAGCCTGGTATGATCAAATCCACTTATGGAACCGGCTCTTCTATTATGATGAATATTGGTGAGAAGCCAATTCTCAGTACCCATGGGGTTGTTACTTCTCTTGCATGGAAAATCGGCGGCAAGGTTAACTATGTGCTTGAAGGCAATCTGAACTATACAGGCGCTGTGATTACCTGGCTGAAGGACGATCTTCAGATCATTTCTTCTCCTGGAGAGACCGGTAAACTGGCGAAAGAGGCCATTCAGGAGGACAGCCTGTATCTGGTTCCTGCATTCAGTGGTCTTGGCGCGCCTTACTGGGACAGCGAGGCGAGAGCTTCTGTTGTAGGCATGAGCCGTACTACCCGCAAGGCTGAGTTTGTAAGAGCGGCACTTGAATGTATTGCTTATCAGATTACAGATGTTGTACAGGCTATGTCTGAGGATGCTGGTGTTCCGGTGAAGGAGCTTCGCGTAGATGGCGGTCCGACCCGAAACGACTATCTGATGCAGTTCCAGAGCAATATTGCAGATGCCGGAGTTCTGGTTCCGGATTCCGAGGAGCTTTCCGCTATCGGACCGGCCTATGCGGCAGGATTGCAGCTTGGTGTCTGGGATGAAAGTATCTTCGGAAAATTGAACCGGGTTTCCTATAAGCCGGACATGGATGCCAAGAAACGAGAACAGAAGTATGCCGGATGGAAGAAGGCTGTGGCTTCGGTGATCACAAATAAATAACAATTGGTATTTAAGATGGTTTAGTCCGTCTCCTATATGCAAGCCCCATGAACAAGCTGACCTATAAAGGGTCAGGACAGTGCTCATGGGGCTTGTCCTATGTCCATAAAATTCTGGTTTCTGACTACTTGTAAGAGGCGCAGGCAGTTTCATTTATCTGAAAAATTTACATAATGGTCTGAAAAATGAATATACCAATGAAATTGAAAAGACTTTATAATGAAAAACAAGACGAAAGAGCAAGCTCCTTCTGATAAACTGCGAAGCAGTTATTCAGTTATGAGCAAGTAGCGAAGCGGACCTGGAATATCCGCTTGATATAGATTATGTAGCTGGAAAGAGAGGTTGAATTAAAATGCATGGAATTACGTTGACGAAGGCTCCTGCAGATTGGGAAATTTTGCAGCAGGAGAATGGTAAGGCATCTGTAGCTTTAAAGGGAAACTTTCAGGTTCATCCGGCAGCAATTGAAGTGGGTGTTGAAAGGGTTACTCCGGTTGTGAGAGTTATGCGTGAGGATGACAATATGACGGTGATTCCCTGGACAAATGCAGATCATTTTACATGTAATGAGAAATTTCAGGGGGAATTTGAGGTGACACTGGAGATTCCGGCCGGGGGACCTTACAGGATTGACACCAGCCTGGAAACAAAGAGCACTGTTCCGGATCTTACATGGCTCTATCGTGGAGATTGTGTGCTCCATCTGGGAGTAGGAAACCTGTTTATTATTGCAGGTCAATCTAATTCAGCGGGATACAGCAGGGATTTTTGCATTGACCCACCTAGCATGGATGTGCATTTGTATCGTAACAGAAACAAGTGGGATATTGCAAGCCACCCTATGAATGAAAGCACTTTTGCCGGATCTCTGGCCAATGAAGAGATGGGTGTGCCGGGAGTATCTCCTTATCTTGCGTTTGGAAAGACTTATGGGAAAATGACGGGAATGCCTGTGGGATTGATTCAGACCTCTCTTGGCGGTTCTCCTATGGAAAGATGGAATCCAAAGGACGGAGATTTGTACTTAAATATGTTGGACAAGATTCATCAGACCGGGGGAAAATATGCAGGAGTGCTCTGGTATCAGGGATGCTCAGACACCAATCCGGGACCGGCAGAAAAATATCTGGAGCATTTTAGGGAGTACGTGGAAGCAACCAGAAAAGAACTGGGATATGAGATCCCGTTTTTTACCATGCAGCTGAACAGACAGATCAATGGAATCAATGACGAGTGCTGGGGAATGGTGCGTGATGCTCAGGCAAGAGCAGCGAAGGAGATACCGGGAGTTTCTGTTTTGACAACTTCCAATTTAAGCCTTTGCGATGGAATCCACAATACAGCACAGGCTAATGTAGCGCTTGGAGAAAAGCTGGCGAAGCAATGTGCCCATGTGTTAAATGGAAAGGAAGAGTATCAGCCGCCTGAGCTTGTAAAGGTTGAAAGAGCAGACGAAGCGGAAAGAAAGAGCTTCCAGCTGGAGGGAAGCGGAATCTGGCTGAAGCTTACCTGCGATCATGTTAAGAATTGCTTCCTGGTTTACTCAGCAGTGGGAAAAGACAGCGGATTTACTTTGACAGACAGTGAGGGTGAGGTGGAGATCCTTCATATTCGCGGAAACAGAGAGAACAAAAATCATCTTTATCTGGAATTGGCACGAGAAGTGGAGGATGAAGCAGAGCTTTCCTTTGTATGGCAGGCAGATCCGGTTAAACAGCCACCAGTGGACGAAGTGACCTTTTTGCCGCTTCTGTCTTTCTATAAGAAGTCAATAAAATTGTAATAAATTCAGCCTGCCCATGGCAGTGCAACAAAAAACGCCTGCGGGCAGAATGGAGTATTGGAAAACATGAGAGAGGTCAATTGGAACAATGTAAAAAGAGAAGCACCAAAGTGGTTTCGAGATGCAAAGTTTGGATTATTTTTTCACTGGGGACCATATAGCGTTCCGGCATATCAAAACGAGTGGTATTCCAGAAATATGTACTGCAAAGGCTTGGAGCAGAACCAGTATCATGAGAAAACCTATGGAAGTCTTCATGACTTTGGCTATAAGGACTTTTATGATATGCTCAAAGGAGAAAAATTTGATCCGGATCAGTGGGCTTCTCTTGTAAAGCGTTCCGGCGCAAAATATGCCGGTGCAGTTAGTGAGCATGCAGATAATTTTTCCATGTGGGACAGCGCAGTTAATCCAATTAATAGTATGAATTATGGTCCTCACCGTGATATTGTGCGAGAATGCACAGAGGCCTTTCGCAAGCAGGGAATTCGTACAGTGGCAACCTTTCACCACCAGTGGTTGTGGGGATGGTTTATGTCAACGGATAATGAGGCAGATGTGTATATTCCGGAAAATGAAAAATATTACGGTCCTGCACTACCTCTTGAGACAAATCGCTATATTCCTTATCGCTATCCTGACGAAGCATTTTGCAAAATCTGGCGGGATAAGGTGTTGGAGGTTATCGACAAGTATGAGCCGGATGAGGTGTATTTTGACAGCCGTACCTGCATTATCCAGGAAGACTATCGCTATGATGTAGCCGAATATTATTACAACACCAGAGAAATTAAGGACGGAATCATTACATACAAACAGGAGGATTATCCTAAGGATATCGGCGTTTATGATATTGAGTGCGGAAGATTTTCTTCCCCAAAGGACTTCCCATGGCAGTCTGACGACCGGCTGGAGGATAACATTACCTGGTGTATGGTACAAAATCCCAAATATAAATCAGCAGAGCGGATTATCCATCAGCTTTGCGATATTGTTTCCAAGAATGGAAATCTTTTGCTAAATGTAGGTCCATATGCAGACGGTTCCTTCCATCCCGATGCAGTGCGTATTTTGGAAGAGATCGGGGACTGGCTGGCTTTAAACGGTAAGGCAATTTATGAGACAAGGCCATTTAAGGTGGCAGCAGAAGGTCCTACTACAGTAGATGATGCCAATTATGATGTGGGAAAAATCCAGGAGCAGCTTGATAAGGGCGATGCTGTTGATGTGCATAGTGATACTCTTACTGCTCAGGACTTCCGTTTTACCACACATGGCGATGCTCTTTATGCGATTGCATTTGGCTGGCCAGAGGACGGAGAGTTCTGTATCCGTACACTTCGTAAGGGTGGTGCTTTTGACGGTGAGATTAAGAAGGTAACTATGCTGGGAAATGAAGGTGAGCTTGCTTTTTACAGAAAAGAAGACGGGCTTTATGTAAAAGCACCGAAAAAGAAGCCTTGTGACTGTGCTTATGTTTTGAAAATCAAATAAATTTATCTATATAAAATCCCCATCTGAGATTATTGCTGTATAAGCAAAGCTTCAGGTGGGGATTTTTAAATTAATTTTGTGATTTTGCGAAATTTTCATTTTGCCTTTGAATATATTCGTCCAGTCCGTCAGATCGCATTTGCTTTAACACATTTTCCCACATGTCTACGGCATCGTCATTTCCGATAATACAGCTTATGAATTGTTTAAATGCATTGGAGGTGCTAAATTCCTCTGTTGGTTCTTTTGGATAGCTCATGAATGCATAAGGGCGGCTGACCTGCGTAGTGTGCTCCTTGCAGTAATTGGCGGATTCAGAAGCAAGAATAGTTGCAAATTTTCCATAACGGAGGGTATTCATATCATTGACTTCAAAATCTTTCCAGCTTCCGCCCCAGGTTGCAATACCGGAAAACAAAATAGAAGATGGATATTTTCTGGCAAGAGCTGTGGTAAGGCTTTCTCCTTTTGTATCCAGAAGGCAGGAATAATTTCCATCTTTATCCTTTTCATAATCAATTCCCTCTAATCCATAATGACAGAAATCCTGTCCTTCATCAGAAAGAAGAAATTCAAATAGAGTAAGAATGCGCTCTGCTTTTGTATCGTCTACATCTGAGGAAATATAAGATTCCGACCAGAAGATGCTGGAGGAATTACTGTATCGAATCCCGTCTGGTGCGGGAAAAACAGGAAGCACATCCACACAGTCCTCGAAGGACTTATCATTCAAGGCATCCCATCTGTTTTTTAATTCCATAAGTGAAGAAGGGGAGGATTTATATTCCAGGGCACCGAGCCGTCCTGCTGCGAAGTCATCCATAACAGCAGAGGGGGATTTGGTGTAAAAATCAAGGTCCAGACCACCCTCTTCGTACAGCAGGCGATAATCCTTTACTACTTGCTTGAATGCGTCCGTGGACCAGGAAGGAACATAGAAACCGTTATTTTCCGTCCAGGAATAAACATTGCATTCAGGAGCGATGCCAAGAATCACCCATTTTCCAAGTGCATTTATGGAATTAACATTGTAACCGAGCGTATCATCAATGCCATTTCCATCCGGATCATTTTTTGCAAAAGCAATCGTCATGTCTGCAAAATCCTGAAAGCTTTCCGGATTGGAAATCCCAAGGCTATCCATCCAGTCCCGGCGAACCAGCATAGCAGCATCTGTAGCACCAAGAACTGGATCCAGAAAGGAAACACGGGGAATGGCATAATACTTGCCATTTGTATATCGGGTATAGGATACAGAATTCAAAACCTCATTCAGGCGCGGATAGTCTGTCAGATCCTCAGGCAGAGCACGGATGACTCCGGTATTGATAAAATCAGAAAAGGTTGCGGAGTCATTATTGTCGTTGGAAGAAAGTGTTAATGTGGCAAAAACATCAGGAAGGCTTCCGGTAGCACTCAAAATCTGATAACGCTCTTTGTAATTTGACCAGGTTACAGCCATCGGTTCCAGCGTAATATTAAATAAATCTTCAATATACTGAGTCATAGCGTCTGGTTCGGCTGCTTTTTCCATCTCTTCAATATTCCAATAGCCAACACTGATATTTAAATGTTTATCAAAGGACAGATTCTGAATGGATTCAGGAAGTGCCTGACGGCTGATTTTTGTAGTAGTTGAAGAGGAATCACAGCCGGTGGCTGTGAAAATCAAAGCGGCTGCAATGGAAACCCCCAATAACTGTTTAGAAATAAGATCACACATGTTCTTCAGAATCCTTTCGATAAGCGGTAGGTGTGCATCCTTTTACTTTTTTGAACACCTTTGCAAAATAAAAATAGTCACTGTAGCCAACCTGAGTGGCAATGGCAAATACGGTTTGGTCACTGTGTGCAAGAAGCCATGCAGCATGTTCAATCCGCAGACTGGTCAGATAGCTGACAAAGGTTCCTCCTGTTTCCTGACGAAAAATCTGACTGGCATAATTAGGATTGATACTGCAGTATTCTGCAAGATTTTGTATGGAAATATCTTCCTGATAATGCTTTTCTGTATAATCAATCATCATCTGCACAGATTTGTGGGAAGAAACAAGATGCTGAGGATGAAAAATGTTTGGCTGCTCTTCCAAAGAAACTTCTTGATTTTCTGCTTTTTGTTCCTGCTCCTGAAGAAGCTGATAAGCCTTTTGCATGGAATCCATAAGCTCACTTCTGGAAAATGGCTTTAGACAGTATCCGATCGCATTGTGAAACATTGCTTTCTGAGCATATGCAAATTCAGCATGTCCGCTTATCATAATGAAAAGAGTTGATAAGCCTTCCGCATGAGCTGCCTGCAGAATTTCTAGTCCACCCATGCCAGGAAGTCTTACATCCACAAATGCAAGGGCCGGTTGATGAATACGGATATATTCAAGACCGGAAAGGCCGTCATAAAATTCTGTGGTGATTTCAAAATAGTCCTGATTTTTGATGGTAGCAATCAGACTTTTTACAACCCATTTTTCATCGTCAATTACAATTGCCTGATACATATAAATATTCTCCTTTAGATGCCCTGATGAAGGGGTGAACTGTTGTGATGTTTGTGAAAATCATTTGTCTGATAAGGGACCCGCAGCTGAATATTAGTTCCCACACCTTCCTCAGAGTCAATGAGAAGAGTGTAGTCAGCTCCATAATAAAGCACCATACGGCTATTGACATTTAGAATTCCGATGTTGTCGTGATTTTGCGCATCCATTTTTGCCAGATCAGCAGAAGCATCTCCGGTTTTGTCATGAACGGAAGCCGCAATGGAATGGCGCAGTTCCTGTAATTTTTCCGGAGGCATTCCCACACCGGTATCAAAAATCCAGATGGCCAGATAACCGTGCCGGGGATTTCGTCCGGCACCGATCAGAATAGAACCGGGTTTCAGACTTTTTTCCAGTCCATGGACAATTGCATTTTCTACCAGTGGCTGGATGACCATTTTGGGTATCAGGCAGTCATAGGCATCATCAGAAAAATTATATTCAATGGTGAAGCGGTCTGCGAAGCGTTCCTTTTGGATCATCAGATAAGATTTTACGATTTCCAGCTCTTCCCGCAGAGAAACCAAGTCGTTCCCTTTAATGCTGTATCGAAAAATCTGGGAAAGTGCACCTGTAACCAGAATAATCTTATCAGTCATGCCTTCTGCAGCCATACCGCAGATCATGGTAAGCGTATTGTAAAGAAAGTGCGGATTAATCTGGCTTCGCAGAAATGCAATTTCTGTTTTGCGGTTGTTGGCTTCCAATTCATACATTCTGGTATAGGAATCAAAAATGGTATGATTCAGTTCTTCGGTTTTGATCAGCATTTCGTTAAATGCGTTAAAAATATCGTTGATTTCAGTAGACCCAATTAAGCCCTGATGAATCTGGGCACCTTTTCTGATTGCTTTTCTGTTTCCGGCGGAAATACTTTTCATAAAATCGATCAGCTGTTTCAGCGAATCCAAAAATGGCTTGTAAAGGAAGGTTACAAAGAGGAAAACCAGCAGAAGTATAGCACCTGTAGCGAGAAACTGACGCTGGGAAATAGTTTGGATCTGGCTGGTTAGCTGACTTTTGTCTACAAGCACATAAAGGGAAAGTCCAAGCTTGCGAAAGGAATAGCATTTTGCGATATAGGTTACCGGGGAGCTGTTTGCTTTTACTTCGTAGGTGTCTGTTTCAGACTGAGGTGCGGGGGTGCTAAGAACGGTACGGTAAAGGCTTCTTGTTCCATAAATCAGCTCTTGCTGTGCATTTGCAAACAGGATTTCCGGTTCATAAAGCTTCCGGCTATTCATATTGGTCATAGAGTTGCTAAGCAGATGATTAATGTCAATGGCCAGAAAAAGGATGCCAAGGCGCTGGCTCTGTCCGGTACCTAAGGTACAGATCGGCATGGCAAGGATATGGCAGTTGGTTCCGTTTATTAAGGAGGTGCCAACGGTGCAGTAGGGAAACGAGGTTTCCTCAAGCTTATCGGCAAAGGGCTTGTAGCTGAAAGCAGATCCTCCAAGGGAGGCAAAGGTACCATCCTGTCCGTAAACTGCAATATCAGAAATATATGGATTCAGAAGGAAGGTGTTTTCCAGCTGTGTTCGCAGCTCCTGATAAGCTTCATAGGAACTCTGCCTGTTCTTACTGCTGAGAAAATCCTGAACTACAGAGCTGTATGCAACGCTATAGCATATGTTTTCGTAGCTATCGTAGGCTTCCTGGGTATTTTTGGCAAGCTGCGAGGAATAAGAGTCCAGACTGCTGCTAAGAAAGTCGGTCTGTACCCGAACGTAATCCTGAGTGTTGTATAGTGTAATGCCTGCCGTGCAGACAATAAATAATACTAAGATAATAGAAAACTGCCGTCCAAGGGGAAGCAGGATTGTTTTGTGCTTTTTCATATATAATGCCTGTCCTTTCTTAATCATATTTTATAATAAATTCTTTACAGGGTGTCATGGAAAATTATTGGACAAACCTGAGAATATTCCATGTTTAGCGGAAAAACTCTGAAAAAAATGTAAAATATACATGAAAAAATTATGAATCTTCCATTCAAACACTGCGATTTATACAATACAATAATTACATCAGAAACACAAGACCGGAAGGAGAGAGAAATATGGCGAAAAGGTCAAACACCACATCCATTCCATATGCGGCAAAGAAAAAAACATTCTGGCAACTGCTATGGAAACAGAAAGCCCTTTGCATTATGGCACTGGCACCGCTGATCATGCTGATCATTTTCAAATATGTTCCAATGTATGGAATTCTGATCGCATTTAAGAATTATAAAGCATCAAAAGGTGTCTGGGACAGTAACTGGCTGGAGCCTGTACTGAAAAATTTTATCAAATTCTTTAAAAATGTAAACAGTGGACAGATTATATGGAATACGCTGAAAATTGGAGTTCTGAATTTGTTATTTACGTTTCCGGCGGCAATTATCTTTGCTATTCTGCTGAATGAGTTAAGAGGAAAGGTATTTAAAAGTGCAGTACAGACAATTTCCTATATTCCTCATTTCCTTTCTGTAGTAGTTATCTGCTCTATGTTAAACGGATTTGGTTCTACCAGCGGACTTTTCAACGATATAAGAAATCTTTTGGGAATGGCGAGAGTGGATATGAATAATGGAAGTCAGTATTTCCTTCCTTTATATCTCGGTTCGCAGGTATGGCAGACAGTAGGATGGAGTTCCATCATGTATTTGTCTGCATTATCCAATGTAGATGTAACCTTGTATGATGTAGCAAATATTGACGGTGCAAACCGCTGGCAGAAAATCAAAAATATTATCTGGCCGACTATTAAGCCAACTACTACGATTCTTCTGATCATGAATCTTGGAAATGTGCTGAACAGTGATTATACCAAGATCCTTCTGATGCAGAACGACACAAACAGAAGTCAGCTGGAAGTAATCGGAACCTTTGTTTACCAGAAAGGTATCGTGGAAGGTAAATTCTCGTATGCAACAGCCGTAAACCTGTTTATTTCAGTCATTGGTTTTGCTCTGGTATTTGGAGCAAACATGATTACCAGAAAAATCAACCCGGAAAACAGTTTGTGGTAGGAGGAAAAATTCATGTCATTTGGAAAAGCAAAAAAACAGAATAACAAAATACATATTGGCAGCAGAGCATTTGACGTGTTCCTCATTGTGTTCATGATCATTGTAGCGATTATATTTCTATATCCGTTCCTGAATGTAATTGCCACTTCACTGTCTAGCAACCGCATGATCACAACCGGTCAGGTTACCTTCTTTCCAAAGGAATTTCATCTGGACGGATACAAAGCCTTATTCAAGGATGAGAATATACTGGGAGCTTACTGGAATTCGATTGTAATTGCAGTGGGAACTATGATTGTCAGCCTGGTTTTGAATTCTCTTATGGCTTACGTTATGATGGCACCGGAATTCGTACTGAGAAAACCATTGTCCATTATCCTGCTGATCACTATGTTTTTCAGTGGTGGTACAGTTCCTGCTTACCTGTTGATTCAGAATCTGGGCTTGTATGACAGCTGGTGGTCACTGATTTTGCCAAATGCGGTAAGTGCTTATAATATTTTCATTTATCGTTCGTTCTATCAGGGAATTTCCCCGGAGATCAGGGAAGCCGCCCGAATTGACGGAGCCAGTGAGTTCCAGATTCTTACAAAGATTTATGTGCCCCTTTCAAAAGCATTGTACGCAACCTTCGGTCTGTTTTCCGTTGTTGGCGTATGGAACAGCTACTATGAAGCACTTCTTTACATTAAGGATCCTGCAAAACAGCCGATTCAGATGCTTCTTAGAAAAATTGTATTTACATCCGGTACTGCAAACATGAGTGATGCACAGCAGATGATCAGTAATGGTAACCTAAACAGTCTGAATGTACAGTATGCCTGCGTAATCGCAACCATAGGACCAATCCTTCTGGTATATCCGTTCATCCAGAAATACTTTGCACAGGGCGTACAGGTAGGAGCTGTTAAGGGCTGATATTCAGATTATATGGAAGCTGGGGGACAGCTTTCCTTATAAATAAAAGACACACGTTTACTATTCAACAATGTCTACAAAAGAAAATGGAGGAAATTATGAAGAGAGAAACCACCAAAAGACTTACCGCTATGGGAATGTCAGTAGCAATGGCTGCAGGACTTTTCACAACCATAGGAACAACTGCTGTATGGGCAGAGGATTCAGCACCAAAAGCAACAGCTGCAGATAACGGCATTGAGCTTCCGGAGCTTGAGGACGGAACCTTACATCTGGAAGTAAGCATCACAGATTATCAGCAGTCTTCTGATGGAACACTGGTTCAGGAAAAATGGCAGGAGGCTATGGAAAATTACCTTGGCTGCAAGCTTGACATCACATGGACAAGAACACCTGCAAAGGACTATACGGAAAATGAGCTGGTTGTACTTCAGTCCGGTTCAGTTCCGGATATTGCCACTGTAACAAAGGGATCAGCTGTCAATGAGTACGGCGAGGACGGAACCTTATTAAATCTTGCTGATTATTCCGATTATATGGTTTACTATCCGGAATATATGAAAGAGACAAACGGTGGCGAGAATTTCGCAAAGAATGAGGACGGATCCATGTATTACTTTATGGACGGCTTCTATAACCCGGATGGTATCCAGGGAGCACAGTCCTTCACAGCATTTGCGTATCGTTTTGACCTTCTTAAGGAAAACGGCTGGCAGCCGGCTGCTACACTGGATGAGTTTACACAGCTTTGCTCTGACATGCAGGCAAAGATTGACGATGGATCACTTGATCTTGATTATGTTATTATCAACAACACAAAGGATAACTCCCTGTACCGTGGATTTGTTGGAATTTTCCACACATGGGATTGCCTGTACTACAACGGTGAGGAATGGGTATTCGGACCGATTGAGGATAACTTCCGTGAGTGCCTGAAATATCTGAACAGCTTATATGAGGCAGGATATATTGATCCTGAGTTTGCAACAGCAGACTTCAATCAGGGTCAGACAAAAGCTACCACAAATGTTGGCGGTATTTGCCCGACACTTTGGTCTGGATCTGTAGCGAGCTGGAATACTGCTAAGACAGATGAAAATATGGAATGGGGGCTTGCATATCTTCCGGAGAATACAGAGTATGGTACTGCCTGGAAATGGGGTTCCAGACAGGCTGCAAAATCTCTGAATGCAAATATGGGTATTTATATCAGTGCAGAAACCGAGCATCCGGAATATGCAGTAGCAATGATTGACTATCAGTATTCTGATGAGATGGTAAACCTTATGAACTGGGGTGTTGAAGGCGAAACCTATACAGAAACTGATGAAACTAAGACTTTCGTAGATGATATTTTGAACGATGCAACACCTGCAACAAAATCCGCTGAGTATGGACTTACCTCTTCTAGCGTTTGCAGAACCGGTATTCCATTTAACCCGCTTGATTTCAACGCAATGCTTGAGGTTGCTTGTAATCCGGAGCCATGGTGGAATGCTGAAAAAGGTTACTATGAAGGAAAATACTGGGTTGAGTCTGATGCCAACGGCGGAGAGGATTCTGTTTCCCCATACGACAGAGCACCGGTTACTTATCTGACTGCTGAAGAGTCTTCTGCAAAAGCAGAGCTTGGATATGGCGGAACCTGCGAGACACGAGTAAAAGAGCTTGCGCTTCAGTTTATCACAGGTGAGAACGACATTAATGATGACGATGCATGGGAAGATTACATTGATGACATCAAGAACCAGACAGATGAAGACTTTGATGAAATCCTTGAAACTCTGAATGAGAAAACTGTTAAATAAGACAAACAATAAAGCTTTAAAAATTCTGCTTTCATAAAGAGAAGCCCTCTTCAGCGGAAAGGCACAGGTTATGTGTTTTCGCTGGGGAGGGCTTTTCACATGTGGGAAAGTCTGCTATGATAAGGATATTGGAAAAACAAAGTAAATGTTTTGAGAAAAGGTTGAGAAAAAATGAAGTTATTATTGGTGGATGATGAGGCACATGTGAGAGAAGGAATCTGTGCCCGGATATCCTGGAAAAAACTGAGAATTACAGAATTAAGGACTGCCAAAAATGGCTATGCGGGTCTGGAGCTGTCACGCAAATTTAAGCCAGATATTGTTCTGACAGATGTGAGGATGCCCTGCATGGATGGAGTTGAAATGGCATTTGCAATCCGGAGAGAACTGCTTGACTGCTGCATTATATTTATGAGTGGTTATTCTGATAAAGAATATTTGAAGTCCGCAATTGCATTGAAAGCTATCAGTTATGTGGAAAAGCCGATGAATCTGGACGAACTGTCCGATGCTATTGCCAAAGCAGTTCTGCTTCAGGAGGAAATGAAACTGAAGAAACAGGAAAGCGAAGAGCTGGCAGATCGGCTGAAAAAGAGCATGGATGCTTACAAAAACCAGCTGATGATGGATCTGACGAAAAAAAGCTTTGGCAGTTGGCATAGAGAGTCAGAAGTATACGCCGCTTTTCCCGGATTATTTGGAAAAAAGGACTATTTTGTATGTCTCATTGAAATTCTGGGATATACAAATGAAAATTCCGAAGGTGAGATCAATCTCCAAAAAAAGATTGCAGGGAAGTTGGCAACTGGTCTGGAAAATGCCGGGATTGCCACCTGTATTGGGCGAAAAGATGAAAATCTTCTATTGGTTTATGTTGGTCTGAATGAAATGAATGGAGAAAAATCAGTAGAGCGTCAGAAGCAGATTGCTGATACTTTGGGAGAAATTTTGGAGGAAGACTGTTTTTACGTTTTGGCAGCAGGAAGCTTAGTTGAAGATGTACTTCATATTTACCAGTCCTATAATGATGGAGTGGCACTCCTGATGACGACGTTTTATTATGAGAAAAACTGCCGCCTGGTTTATGAAAGGCTACAAGAAGGAGCTTATAAATTAGGAGAAGAAGAACTGCAGCAGTTTACTAGGCTGGTGAAACATGAGGACTTTGAGAGCACTGTGGATTTTGTTACAGGAATTGTAAGCAGGCTGCGGGAAAATCCGGATAGTTTTATTTATGAGGTAAAGGATTTCTTTGCGAGAATGTTAGATGTTCTTTTCCAGACTCCAAATGGACTGGATGATTTTGGAGAAAAACGGGAAAACAGGGAGAATATCCGGGATTCTATAAGAGAAATGAAGTTTTTGACGCAGCTAGAAGCATTGGTGGTGGAGCAGCTGCAAAGCTATTTTGACAGTAAGGTGCAGACTGGGCAGAAATTATTAATTTCTGACAAAATCAAGTATTATGTTTCCTGCCATTTTCGGGAACCGGATCTGTCCCTTGCAACTATTGCTCAAAAGCTTGAACTGACCAGTCCTTATCTTTGCAGCACGTTCAAAAAAGAGACCAATACCACGCTTACTAATTATATTATGGAATATCGGGTAGAGCAGGCGAAGAAATATCTTCAGAAGGAAAACTATAAGGTGAAAGAGGCTGCATTGCTTACAGGATATAGCGACTGCAATTATTTTATAAAGGTATTTAAGAAATGCGAAGGTATTACTCCGGCGGAATACAAAAAAGAAATTATAAAACTGTCATCAACAGGTGGAAGCGGAGACTGTTATGAAGACAATAAGTAAGCTGTGGAGGCAGAGCAAATTAAAAACAAAGCTTTTGTGGATTTACTGTTTGCTGATTCTTGTTTTTATGGTATCTTTGACAGCACTTGCGTTTTCTGTTTTCAGTAATAATCTGCGGACAAAAATCATGTATTCTGCCGAGCATGGAATTTCTCAGACACGAGATTTTATGAATTATAAATTTTCTCAGCTGTTGGATGGTCTTTCACAGATTGCTAATGATAGCCGAATCCGTGAAATTACCAGCAACAGCAGCCGTCAGGAAATCAAACAGGAATACTGGGATATGCTAGAGATTAAAGAGAGACTTACCTCTTACCAGAGCCGGGAAGAAATCCAGCGGGTGCGCTTGTATGTGGATGGAGATCACATGTATTCAGCGGATAAGATCAATCTGTTCAGTGTAGAAGAGGTTTCTTCTCAGAAATGGCTGCAGGAGCTTCAAAATAGTACAGCAGATGTGGGTGCATTTTCCAGTGAGGAGCTGGAAGATACAAGCAGTCAGCCGGTTTTGGCTTTTGTTCAGAAAATCAAAAGCATTGTGGATTATCAGAAGGTGACTGGATATGTGCGGGTGGATTTTGGAAAAAAGAATATTCAGGAGATGCTTCTAAAAGCAGATCCTACGCCAGATAGTGTGACATGCCTTATCAACAGCAGCGGACAGGTAATCGCATCGTCCAAGGAATTGGAATATCCAATGGTAAAGCCGGACTTTGAGGCAGCAGTGGAGGCCTACCTGAATGATACGTATGAGATGAAGGAAGTAGAAGCAGAGGGACAGAAATATCTGATTTCTGAAAATTATCTCTATCATTCAGGCTGGGTAATGGTGACTGTGATTCCATACAGAGGAGTGATGCAGGAGGTCTACAGCAGTCAGAAGAAATATATTTTGATGGCGCTCGTTGCCCTGATTCTGGTTGGAATACTGATTTATGTGATTGCAAACTCTGTTACCAGCAGAGTGGAAAAATTAGCAGCTCATATGCAGAAAGTACAACAAGGGAATCTGGAAGTGATTCAGGAAGATGCAGGAGAGGATGAAATAGGAAGCCTATACAGGGCATTTAATGAAATGGTTCGAGGAACCCGTAATCTAATGGATGAGAAATACGAGCTCGGTAAACAGGCGAAGACAGCAGAATTAAAAGCACTGCAGTCACAGATCAATCCTCATTTTTTGTATAACACTCTGGATATGATTAAGTGGTTCAGCTATAGCGGCAGGAACGAGGATATTGATAAGGTGGTTACAGAACTTGCCAGATTTTATAAGCTGACACTGAATAGAGGGAAAGAAATTGTGACAGTGGAAGATGAGATTGTGCATTCCAAGGCTTATGTGAGTATTCAGAATTACAGGTTCGAGGGCACCATTGAGCTTGTTACGGATTTTTCAGAAGAGGTTCTGACACGGTCCATACCCAAGATCACTCTTCAGCCGCTGATTGAAAATTCTATTCTTCATGGAATTCTGGAAAAAACGGATGAAGGAATAATCCGAATTACGGGGGAATGTAAAGGTGATGAGACCATTCTTTATCTGGAAGACGATGGGATCGGTATGGAGCCGGAGCAGGTGCAGAAAATTCTTACAGGTCATGGAAGTTCAGTAAGGGGCAGTGGATTTGGTATTTATAATATTCATAAACGGCTGAAAATCTTATACGGGGAAAAAGCCGGACTGGTTTATCATACGGAACCGGGCAAAGGGACTATGGTGGAAATTCACCTGGGCAAAGAAGTATTGTAGGAATTCTTTTCTAATAAATATTGAACAGAAAAAGGAAGGCAGATGCAGATTTCTGCCTTCCTTTTTCTGTTGCAGTTTGGTGAATGGTGGAATTTTAGACTTTTAAGTACATCAGCATAAAATAATACGATAAAATGGTAATATCTTACGATTTTTGGAGAGAGTTGGTTTTGCTATAATCATATCATCAAGAAAAGGGGATGGAGTAGAAATGAAAAAAGTTGTACCAAAGAGAAGCTATCCAAAGAGTAAAATTGGTTTTTTTCAGCAGATGAAAAAAAGCCGTACGTTGCTGCTTATGCTTATGCCGGCAGTGGTGTTGGTTTTTATATTTGCTTATATTCCAATGGGCGGTGTGATTCTGGCTTTCAAGCAGTTTCGTTACGACCTTGGAATTTTTGGAAGTCCGTTTGTGGGATGGGATAACTTCAAATTTTTCTTTCAGTCTGGGGATGCGCTGAATGTTACCAGAAACACAGTGTTGTATAACCTGGCATTTCTGATTGTAAATACCACATTAGAGGTTGGATTTGCAATCGTGCTTAGCGAAATGGTAAACAAGGTAGTAAAGAAAACCTTACAGTCTGTAATCTTTCTGCCATATTTTATTTCCTGGGTAATTGTAAGTGCTATTGCATACAGCCTTTTTAACTATGAAAACGGTGGTTTAAATGCACTGCTGAATCTTCTTGGAATGGAAAGTGTAAATGTATATGCAAAGGCTGGCTGGTGGAAATTCATTATCACAGGATTTTCTGCGTGGAAAGGTGTTGGATACGGAATGGTTGTTTATCTTGCATCCATTGCCGGGGTGGATTCTTCGCTTATAGAAGCAGCTCAGATTGATGGGGCGAACATTTTTCAGAGAATCCTTTACGTGACGATTCCAAGTATTAAGCCGACCATCATTACAATGTCGCTTCTTGCAATTGGAAAGATTTTCAAGGGAAGTCTAGATCTGTTTTATCAGCTCATTGGAAACAACGGAGCACTTTTTGATGCCACAGATGTAATTGATACTTATGTATTCCGATCGTTGATCACAGACGGAGATGTGGGAAAAACAGCAGCAGTTGGTTTGTATCAGTCGGTATTGTGTTTCGTAACTATTATGGTAGTAAATGGAATTATAAAAAGAACAGAACCGGATTACGCTCTGTTTTAGAAAGGAAGAACTACGATGCATACATGGAAAAGAATGTCTATAGAAGAAAAGACCTTCCGGGCAGTTGGATACACACTGATTACTGGCTTTGCAATTCTTTGCCTAATCCCGTTTCTAATTATTATTGCCTCTTCCTTTTCAAGTGAAAGTTACATTATCCAACATGGATATGGGTTGATTCCGGGGGATTTTACACTGGAAAGCTATGCTTCTATTTTTAAAAATCCGGCTTCTGTATTTCGGGCTTATGGCGTGACAACAGTTGTTACAGTAGTTGGAACAATCGGCGGTATTTTTATTAACACAATGACAGGATATGTTTTACAAAGAAAGGATTTTCCGTGGCGAAATAAGTTCTCATTTTACTTTTTCTTCACAACATTGTTCAGCGGTGGATTGGTCCCATGGTACATTTTGTGTATCAAATATCTGAAGCTTGGAAATTCTTTACTGGCACTGATTCTGCCGACTATGGTTTCTGTGTGGAATATTTTACTGGTAAAAGGGTTTATGGCGGGAATTCCATTTGAGATTACAGAATCGGGGAAAATTGACGGGGCAGGAGACTTTCGAATTTTTGTTCAGTTAATCCTGCCTCTTGCAAAACCTGTTATCGCAACAATTGGACTTTTTACAGCGCTGACTTACTGGAACGACTGGTATAACAGCATGCTGTTTATCACAGATGAAAATTTATATAGTTTGCAGTACCTGCTGTATAAGTTGGTTGGAAGTGCCCAGGAAATGCGCAGGATTATGGATGAAACGGGAATGAATATGGATGTAGTCCCAGTTGAATCTATGAAAATGGCATTGACTGTGGTTGTAACCGGACCGATCATTTTACTGTATCCATTTGTACAGAAATATTTTGTAAAAGGCTTGACTGTTGGAGCAGTCAAGGGGTGATATCAATAATTAAGAAAACAAAAAAATTAAATTATAAAGGAAGGAAAAAACAAAAATGAGAAAGTGGAAAAGAGCAGCGGCGATTGCCCTGACAGCAGCTATGGGAATGAGTACCTTTGCAGGTTGCGGACAGAAGGAAGAAACAAAAGAAGAAGCCAAAACGGAGGCAAATGCAGAGGAGACAGAAGAGAATACTTCTTCTGAGGACGCTAAAGATACAGAAACCTCTTCTGCAAAAGAGTACAACGGACAGGATGTATCAGATAAGGTTGAGCTTGTTATGTATGTAATTGGTGATGAAGCCGAGGATGAGCAGAAGGTTCTGGGGAAGATTAATGAGAAATTGGAAGAAAAGATTAATGCTACTTTGACAGTAAAGCATATGTCTCTCAGCGACTACGCACAGAAATATTCTCTGACAATTGCTTCAGGAGAGGCAATCGACATTATCTACGCATCCAGCTGGGCAGGATATACCACAGAAGCTACTAAGGGAGCGTTTGCTGAGGTTTCCGATGAGGTTCTGGAAAAATATATGCCTCTTACGAAGGAAAACGAGCCGGAGATTGCATTTGAGCAGGCACAGGTTGGCGGAAAGGCATATTTTGTTCCTGCAAATAATGCTGCAGTAATTGGAAATACAGTTTTGATCCGTGGTGACCTTCGCGAGAAATACAACATTGACAAACTGGAAAACTTTGACGATCTTGAGAAATATTATGAGGCAGTAGCTGAAAATGAACAGGGCATTTTTCCATATGCAGCATCCCAGAACAATGAGCAGATGCGTGTTATGATGCTGGATAATAACTATAATATCTTAGGATTAAATGGAACAGATGATAAGCTGTTCTACTACAGAGCAGATGAGGAAGCTGGTGCAGATAACGTAGTATGGCTTTATGAGACAGATGAGTACAAAGAGTGGGCTGCAAAAATGAAAGAGTGGTCTGATAAAGGCTTTTGGTCCAAAAATGCAGTTGCAAACAACACAAGCCCAAGAGACGCATTTACAAATGGAACAAGTGCGTCTCTGATTTGGAACCTTGGTACCTGCGGAGCTGTTGCAAGCGAAGTAGAGAAAAGCCATCCGGACTGGAAACCTGAGATTTATGATTTCAACCTGGATAAGAGAAAATTTCTTGGTTCCTATACAGGTGACGGTGCTGCTGTCCTGGCATCTTCCAAGAATCAGGAAAGAGCGTTCATGGCAATTGATCTTCTGAAATTTGATGAAGAATGCTATAACCTGGTAAGACTTGGAATTGAAGGCGAGAACTGGATCAATCCAGATGGGGAAGCAGATGCAGACACAAGCCATAAGACATGGAGAGCTGGTGACCGTGAGACTGCTTATCCATTTGGCTCTGCACTTTCCTGGCCATTCAAGAACAGCATGTATGAAAGAGATAGAGAAGACAAGTTCGTAGATGAGGTTGAGCTTACAAAAGAGTGGAAAGCAAAACAGGAGAGTGTATCTTTAACAGGATTTACACTTGATGATTCCAGTATAAAAAATGAACTTTCTAATTTGAATAATGCAAAAACAAAATATGTACCACTTCTGGATCTTGGTCTTATAGAAGATGTAGATGCAACTCTTCAGGAGTTCAATGACCAGGCTGAGGGGGCTGGGCTTGAAAAGGTGATAGATGCTTACAAAGAGCAAATTGAAGAGTATCTTAAGAATAAAGCAGAGTAAAAAGGTATGCAGCAAGGCAATTGTATATCCAGATTAAATGAAATAAGGTATAGAGAAAGGATTCCGGTATCAGGAATCCTTTCTCTATACATAAAAAATTTTAAGGCCTGGATATGAAAAATCTACATAGGAGATATACGTTTTTTCCATTCAAAATATATCAGGTAAATTTTATAATAAATTATTCATAAAGAGGGAGGAATATGCAATGAAACTGTACGATCTGATGACAGATAATCGCCGGGAAAATATCCTGGTAGGAAGTAAAAAACCTGTATTTGGCTGGAGAGTTGAGACAGAAAAAAGGAATGTGCGCCAGGAAAGCTATCGGGTGCAGGTCTGGGATGAGCAGGGAAATTCTGTTTGGGACAGCGGAACTGTAGAAGCTTCCCGGATGGCTGGAATTCAGTATGAAGGAAAGGAGCTTCAGTCAGGAAAAAGAATGACCTGGCATGTAAGCTGTATATTTTCCAGCGATGAGGGTGTGATAACTGCAGACGAAGAGAGCTCCTTTGAGACAGCCTATTATAATCGCGAGGACTGGAAAGGGAAGTTCATTGGCGAGACAAAGGACCATGAATATCACCTGTACCGGAAGAAATTTGGCTGTAAAAAGGCGGTGAAGCTAGCCAAGCTTTATGTGTGTGGAATGGGGGCTTTTGAGTGCTGGATTAATGGAGAAAGAGTGTCTGATCATGTAATGGAACCGGGCTGGACAGATTTTCGAAGGACCTGCTTTTATACGGCATATGATGTGACGGAATATTTTGCAGAAGGGGAAAATACAGAGAACGTAATTCTGGTAAAGCTGGGGGATTGTATGTTCAATGTTCCGGGAGGACGTTATGTGTATTTCCAGCGTTCCTACGGAAAGGCCAAGCTTCTGTGCCAGCTGGAGCTGGTTTATGAGGATGGAAAACGGGAATATGTGGTGACAGATGAATCCTGGAAAAGAGCCAAAAGTCCGATTGAATTCTGCTGTATTTACGGTGGAGAGGATTTCGATGGAAGACGGTGGACAAGGGAATATTTAACATCAGAAGCGTCGGAAATCTGGGAAGCTGCCGTGTGTGTGGAACCACCTTTAGGGGAACTGAAACCAGCACCAATGGAACCATTAAAGATAAAAGAAATCTATCAACCGGTTGGTGTGAGAGAAGTGGAAACAGGGGTATGGCAGTATGATCTGGGAAAAAATTTTTCCGGGTGGGCAAGGATTTTCCTGAAAACAGATGGCAGCAGAGCAGGACAGAAGGTGGTGCTGAAAACTGCAGAAAAGTTAGATGAAAACGGACGGATTGATCAGTCTGTAACAGGAAAAGATTACGCCTGGACATACATTTTAAATGACAAAAAAGAACAGGAATTTGCACCGGATTTTACGTATACAGGGTTCCGTTATGTGGAGATAACAGGTGCTGTTCCAGAAAAAGAAATCACTTTACAGGGGGAATTTATTTATCCGGATATCGACCAGGCGGGAGATTTTTCCTGTTCGAATACCCTGTTTAATCAGATACATGAGATTGTTTTACAGGCAATCAAAAGCAATACAAAAAGCTATTTTACAGATTGCCCGCACAGGGAAAAGCTGGGCTGGCTGGAGCAGACACACCTGATCGGACCTTCCATTATGTATAATCTGGATGTGCATAATCTGTATGCAAAAATTGAAGGAGACATGGCAGATTCCCAACGGGAGAATGGTTTGATACCGGATATTTGCCCGGAATATGTGACTGGATTTGATAAGTGGCATAAGGGATTTCTGGATTCACCTGAGTGGGGAAGTGCCTGTGTGCTGGCTCCCTGGTATGCATATAAACGCTACGGAGATCTTCCATTGCTGGAAAAATATTTTCCGGTAATGAAGAAATATGTGGAGTATCTTTCGTCTAAAACACACCATGAAGTGCTTCATCACGGGCTTGGAGACTGGCTGGATATTGGTCCTTGCACCCCGCATTCCCAGAACACTCCGGTTCCCGTTGTGGCGACTTGTATTTATTATTATGACCTTCAGATTATGGCAAAAATAGCACAGCTTCTCGGGAAAAAAGAGGTTGCAGAAGCGTATCAGAAGAAAATGAAACTGGTATTTGAGGAATACAATCTGCAGTTTCTGGATGACCAGACCGGACGTTATGCAAACGGCAGTCAGGCGGCACAGGCCATGAGCCTGATCGTGGGACTGGTGCCGGAGGAGTATCAGGATAAAGTGGTTTCGCAGCTGAAGGATGACGTGGTAAAAAGAGGCTATGCCATCACAGCTGGTGATGTGGGACATCCGTTTTTGATTGCTGCACTGATGAAATATGGCATGTCAGATGTGCTCAATGAGATGACGAATATTACAGATAAACCAGGATACGGCTATCAGGTCGTAAATGGAGCAACAACCCTTACTGAGGAATGGGACGGACCAGAGCCTGGAAACATTCACGGTTCCCAGAATCACCTGATGCTGGGAAGTATTGAAGAGTGGTTTTATGGATCTCTTGGAGGGATGGAACTGGTTCGCGACGGGCTTTCATTTGAAGAAATCCGAATTCAGCCGCACCTGGAAAAAGCCGTGGACTGGGTAAATGCCTGGACCATGCATCCGTATGGAAAAATCAATGTAAAGTGGAAAAAGGAAAATGAGAAAACCAGGGTTTGCTGCCAGATTCCGCCGGGACTTACAGCGCATTTGGAATCACCGGATGGGAAGGAAATCATGACTGTGGGAAGCGGATATTATGAGTATGAATTCTGAGAAAACATTATATAAAAAGAATACAGAACCTGTGCTTACGAAAGAATTATTTCAAAATCCAACCAGTGAATATAGGGGAACTCCCTTCTGGGCCTGGAACTGTAAAATTACAAAAGAGCTGATTGACAGTCAGCTGGACTGCTTTGAAAAAATGGGATTTGGAGGCGCCCATCTGCATGCCAGAACTGGTCTTGAAACGGACTATCTGGGAGAAGAATTTCTGAATCTGGTGCGTTATACGGATGAGGAAATGAAAAAGAGAAACATGCTTTGCTGGCTGTATGATGAGGATCGTTTTCCTTCCGGAGCAGCAGGGGGAATCGTCACAGAGAATGTGGATTACCGTGCCAGATATCTGCTTCTTACCAGGGAACGCAAGGAAAATATGTGTGCTTCCCGGGAAGAATTTCAAAGAGAAGCAGCCAATGGAAAAAAGCCTGCAGGTTATTATGTGTGTGCCTATCGTGTGTTGATTCAGGAAGGATTTCTGAAATCTTATAAAAAAATAGATGGTCCATGTCCCTTATACAACAGTAAAAAAGAAGAACAGGAACAGGGAAAACTGTGGTTGGCTTACATAGAATTAATGCCGGAAAGTCCATGGTTTAACGACCAGACTTATGTGGATGTATTGAATAAAAAAGCAGTAGAACGGTTTATAGAAGTGACTCATGAACGTTATTATGAGACACTGGGAGATGAATTTGGAAAGTCCATCCCAGCCATTTTTACAGACGAACCGCAGATGAAAGGAAGTATGGTATTTTACAACGGAGATTGTGAGGAAGATATTACCCTTTCCTTTACAGATGACCTGGGAGATACCTATAAAGAGAAATATGGAGTAAATCTTCTGGAAGTTGTTCCTGAGCTTTTGTGGGAACTGCCAGGGGCAACTTATGGAGCGTACAGTGTACACCGTTTGCTGTATCATGACCATCTTACAGAACGCTTTGTGTCTGCTTACTGTGATACCATTGCAGATTGGTGTGAAGCTCATAATATTGCCATGACAGGACATTACATGTCAGAACCAACCTTATACTCTCAGACACTGCGCCTTGGAGAAGCAATGCGCTGCTATCGAAAACAGCAGCTTCCAGGTGTGGATATTCTCTGCGGAGACCCGGAATATTCCACAATCAAACAGGCGGTAAGCGTTGCCAGACAAAATGGCAGAGAGGGCGTTGTAAGTGAGCTATACGGAGTAACACATTGGGATTTTGATTTTAAAGGGCATAAGCTGCAGGGAGACTGGCAGACTGCGCTTGGGGTTACGATAAGGGTTCCTCATCTGGCGTTCATGTCCATGGAAGGGGAAGCGAAACGTGACTGGCCCGCATCCATCAACTATCAGTCCCCCTGGTGGGAGCAGTACTCCTATATAGAAAATTATTTTGCAAGAGTAAACACTGCACTGACCAGAGGAAAAGCACTGGTGCGGGTGGCTGTGGTGCACCCGATCGAGTCTTATTGGGCTGCATATGGAAATACAGTGCAAACTGGTGAGATTCGAGAGCAGATGGATGAAGACTTTAAAAATGTGATTCAATGGTTGTTATTTGGCCTGGTGGATTTTGATTTTCTTTCAGAATCTCTGATGCCGGAACAATATCCAGATGGAGAACAATTACCGTATGAAATGGTCATTCTTCCAAATCTGCAAACGATTCGAAGCAGTACGCTTGCTATTTTAAATACTTTTGTAAAAAATGGAGGAAGAGTTGTTTTTCTTGGCAGCATTCCCATGCTGATTGATGGAGTCCCGGGAGATAAGGCGAGACGATTTGCTCAGAAAGTGGAGCAGATTCCGTTTCAGAGAAAGGCACTTCTGGATATTACAGAAGACTGCCGGGATATTGAAATTCGTCTGCAGAATGGCAGGCGAAGTGACAATCTGTTTTATCAGATGCGCCAGGACCATGACTGCAGATGGTTATTTGTGTGTCATGTAAACAGAAAAAGAAACCGCGCAGATCAGGGGGAGCAGATGATCATACGGATTCGGGGAAGCTTTGAAATTGAGAGTTATTATGCACTTGACGGAAGCATTTGCCCAGTGGAAACCTGTCAGAAAAAAGGTGATACGGTGGTAACGCTGACCATATATGGAGAAGACAGTCTGCTGTGGAAACTGATTCCGGTAAAAGCAGAAACAACAGCTTCTTTACATAGGAAAAAAGAAAAACCTTCCGGAAGCTTTGCTATAAAAACGGGTATTAATCATGGAACCTATGGTCTGGTGGCAGCAGCTCCGCCACGTAACAGTGATACTTGCAGAAAGAAAAATTTGCTTACCATTTATGAACCGGAAAGCTATTTGCTGGAAGAACCAAATGTTCTGCTTCTTGATAAATGCAGCTGGAGACTGGATGGAGCAGAGTGGCAGCCAGAGCAGGAAATTCTCAGACTGGATAATCAGATTCGCACCCTTCTTCATTTTCCACATCGTCAGGATGCTTATACACAGCCTTGGAGAATCAAGAATGCTCCGGAAAATCATGTGGTGGAACTGCAGTATGAGCTTTATTCAGAGATAGATGTAGAAAATTTTGCGCTTGCTATGGAATGTCCGGAAAAAGCTGAAATTTATTTTAATGGAGTAGCCTGTAAGCAGACAGATGGTGGATTTTTTGTGGATTCTTTTATAAAAAAAGTACCAATGCATAATTTGAAAAAAGGAAAAAACAAGTTGCTTTTGAAAATTCCTTACGGGAGAAAAACAAATCTGGAAAACATTTTTATATTAGGAGATTTTGGGGTGCAGGTCAGTGGGACATTTGCCTGTATTACCAGTAAGCTGTCTCATTTGTATTTTGGAGATATTACCAGACAGAGGATGCCATTTTACGGTGGAAACATAGTGTATGTTATGAAGTTTGAGCTTAAGAAAAATCAGAAGATCTGTATAAGAGTACCTCATTTTTCAGCTCCGGTTATGCAGGTAATATTGGATAAAAAGCCCAGAGGATTAATTGCATTTTCACCGCATGAGCTTGAAGTTGGTGAGCTGGAAGCAGGCATTCACAGGTTAGAAATCAAAGTATACGGAAATCGTTTTAATAGTTTCGGAACACTTCATAATAGCAATGATGAATTTAAATGGTATGGACCGGATTCTTACAGAACAAGCGGATCTGAGTGGATAGAAGGCTGGGAATTAAAACCATTTGGAATTCTGTCGCGGGTAGAAATTCTGGAAACCTAAGGATATGAAACATTAATTTATAAGCGTAACAACGCAGAGTGTCGGGGGAATAAGCAATGAGAAAACAGGAGCTGATATGGCTGGATACGGTAGAAAATCCAGAGGGACAGATGGAATTAATCATAAAATACAGAGGGAGCACAAATGAAGAAAATGCTGCAGTCCTTCTGGAAATCAGAGATAAAAATAATGTCCTTGTGAAAGAAAAAGATGAGCTCAGACAAGACACTGCCAGGGTGAAAACAGCTGTATTTAAATGCCAGGGAGTACTGTGCTGGACACCTGATAATCCGGCTTTGTACCAGGTGAATATAGTGCTTGAGTTATCAGATAAGAATAATGAGAAGACCTATATAAGGCATGGACAAAAGCTTGGATTTCGTTCTTTGAAGCGGCAAAATCAGCAGGTTTTTTGGAACCATAAGCCTGTAAAGCTTCTGGGAATCTGTTACCGTGAACCAGATTCTAAGATGGAAAATTGGGAGACGGTTTTGCGTCGTGATCTGGAATTATTTAAGGCAGCACACGTTAATTTTATCCGCGGTATTTACTATCCATTCAGTGAAAAAATGTTGGAGCTGTGTGATGAAATGGGATTCTGGGTGGAAAATACAGCTCCTTTCTATGAACTGGGACAGACCAAAAAAAACATCAGTGAGCTGCCACATATGCAAAAAGAATTTGAAACAGCAGCAGAAGAATTGCTTGCAAATGGAAGCCATACCAGTGTACTTCTCTGGTCATTAGGACACGATTGTGCATGGGGAGTAAATTTTGGAATCATTCGTGACCGCATCAGGGAACTGGATGATATTCGCCTGATGACCTTCCATTTGCCAATGTCCATTCCAGAAGAAGAACCACAGATGGATGTATGGCCGGTTCATGATATTGACTGGCGTCTTCCTTTTGACAAGACATATGATCAGATGGTGATTTTCCACACACCCGGGGCAGAAAATGAGATTGGATATATGATTGCAGATGCAGACTATCCAGTGCCTGTACTTCACGAGGTCTGGTCACCGGTAGTATGCCATAACCGGGATGAAATTCAAAGAGATCCTGGAATCCGTGATTTCTGGGGAAAAAGTATTCGTACTTTTGTAGAAAAATCAGCTCGGACTCCAGGGTGCCTCGGTGGAGCAGTGCTGGCTGGCGTGGATGAGGACGGCAGCTTTGAAGGGCTGATGGATTATGAATGGGGAATTCTGGACGCGAATCATAATCCGAAGCCAGAATATTATCACTTGAAAAATGCATATGGAGCAGCTTCAAAAGAAGCATATGCGGAGTTGGAAAATGAGAATTCTGTGGTGGAAACAAAGATAAATTGTTTCAGAAGGCAGAACGAAATCCATAATATAAACTGGAAAATTCAGTGGACAGAAGATGCTCTTCACATAGAAAATGACAATATTTTTTATATTTTTTCCAGAAAAAAATGTCTGCTAAAGGAAGCAGGGCTTATACAAAAACAAGGAAAAAAAGTACTGATAAAAGGCGGCCCGTTTTTGAATACAGCAGGATTCTTACTTGGAAAATGGATAGGGAGAAACCTTGAAATTTGTTCTGTGGATGGGGCAGAAAATGTACAGATAAAGATAAGCGGAACCTATGAAAATACCCTTGATATTTGTTTTTATCTTACTCTTTTTCAGAATGGAATACTGGAAACTGCATATGAAGTTCAGAAGCTATTCCGCCATATGCCACACCGTGTGAAAGCAGAAATCGGCATTTCAAGTGGTGGCTTAGGAGAGAAGGGTGGAGCTTATTATGTAACAGAACCGGATAGAGTACGAATGGTTTCTCAGGGGTGTAAGGTTCGGTTAGAACCGGCACCTGAATTAACAGAAGGAGCTATTGTAAATAATTTGGATCCGCGAATAAATTATGTGGGTAATTGGATAAAAATGGAAGATTACTGTGGAAATCTTAACGGATCTGAAACATTAAGCAATACAGCAGGAGATTACGCGGAACTGAGTTTTACAGGGACAGGAATCACTGTTTATGGATCATGGGATATTTTATATGGGATGTGTAACGTATATTTGGACGGAGAACTCTGGAAGAAAGATGTGAGTCAGTACCCACCGAAAGTGGATTTTCCGGGAATGAGCAGAGGCTATGAAAAACGCTATAGACAGATACTGGCAGAGGTACATGGACTGGAAGAAAAAAAACATACACTTCGCATAGAGGTAACCGGAACAAAAGAAGCAAAAGCGCAGAATACATACACTTCAATTGATTATGCAGTATTGGAAGGAAGCAGTTATACAGGTGGATTCAAAATGAATATTGCAGTAGACTTTAATTATCCCAGAATGGTACGAGGCTGCGTTCGAAGACCTGATGTAAAGCTGATTCCAGGCGTGCGGGAGTCTTTCAGAATACAAATGCTGTTGGAGGAAGACAAATGAATATGACTATAGATGAATTAAAAAATTATCCTATGCCAAGAGTGATTCCCCTTCCAAAATGGAGTAAAGCGGCAGAAAATTCAGTAATCTGCCTGGATGGAAGCTGGAAAGTAACAGACAAAAAAGATGGTGCAGTACAACAGGTTCAGGTGCCCTTTGACATGGGAATTCTTCACAAAAAGGGATTATCACAGCACTACAGCTATGAGAGGAAGATACAGCTTCCAAAGAGAGCGGAAAATAGTCATATTGTGCTGAAATTTCAGGGGATTAATGGTTTTGCTACAGTCTATGTGGATGGAAAACAGGTGGCATATCATGAAAACGGATTTATTACATGGAATGTGGACATTACGGAGGAAGTATGTGGAAAACAGACGTTTTCTCTTGTTATCGATTTGGATGAAGAATCAGATATTGTCAGTGCCTATAGCCATGGCGGGATGCTTCACAGCAGCTGGCTGTATGTATTGCCGGAAGCTTATGTGAACGCACTTTATCTGTCACCATTGTTTGACGAGGATATGGAAACCTGCAGCCTGCGGGTGGATATGGATCTGGCAGATATGCCTGGAAGCATAGATGGGAAGGGGAAAATACGGTCTGCAGAAATGGCTGCCGGGAAGGAAAAAGGTCGGCTTGCTAGTGCTGCTGTATATAAAGCTGAGTTTGTTTTGTACGATCCAAACGGTATAAAAACAAAGGAGAAATCCCTGGTTTTAGACAATAAAATTAAAGGCTATTACACTGATCAGCTGTATGTAGCCAACCCGGTTCTCTGGGATGCAGAGCACCCAAGACTATACAGATTTGAACTTACATTATATAAATTAGATTCTATCTCTGGTACCTGGGAACTACTGGAAAAGGCAGAAAAAAAGGTAGGACTTAGAAAGCTGGAACGCAAGGGTAATCGTCTATTTGTAAACCATAATGAGGTGAAATTACGCGGCGTGTGCCGCCATGAAATCAGTCCAAGAAACGGACGTGCATTGACCCATGAGCTGATTGAACAGGATGTAGCATTATTTAAAGAAGCAAACTGTAATTATATTCGAACCTCTCATTATCCGCCAAGTGAATATTTTCTTGACCAGTGTGATGAGCATGGAATTTACGTGGAGGACGAGCTGGCATTAGCATTTATTGCAAGGACATTGCCCTATACACAGCGCGATCCTAAGGAAACAAACCGTTATCTTAGTCATTTTGCAGAAACAATGGCAAGGGATTACAATCATCCTTGCGTAATTATCTGGTCTCTTTGTAATGAGTCCTTTGGAGGTCATAATTTTGATCTTCTTAATCGCTTTGCGCATTTGAAGGATCCTACCAGAATGACAAAATTCAGCTATCCAATGACTATTCGGGAAGAGCATGAAATGCCGGATATCTGGAGCATTCATTACTCTGAATATAATGCTGATCTGGCAGGAAAAAAGGACAATTTAAGTGTGGGAGGTGCACCTGGAAAAGATATGCCTGTGCTTCATGACGAATATGTGCATGTAGCCTGCTACAACCGTGAGGAGATGCGAAGAGATCCAAACATCAGAAGCTACTGGGGCGAAAGCATCCGTATTTTCTGGGATAATATCTGGAATACAGAGGGTGCTCTTGGCGGTGCAATCTGGGCTGGGATCGATGAAACGGATCTTTATGATGGTGGAAACGGACAGATGGAATGGGGAATTATTGATGTCTGGAGAAGAAAGAAACCGGAGTTTTACATGACCAGAAAAGCCTATTCTCCAATTAAAGTTATTCACAGCGAAGTAAAGGCTCAGGAGAAAAAGATTTTGTTGATTATAGAAAATCGTTTCTGTCACACCAATTTAAATGAGGTTAAAGTGAAATGGAAATGCGGTGATGAAAATGGTATCTGGAAGCTCCCGAAATGTGCGCCGGGAAAGGTGATTAAGGTTTTACTGTCGCTGGAAAATGCAGAGGATCAGTCTCCGGTGACACTGGAATTCCTGGATGGAAATGACTGCCAGATAGATGAAATGAAGGTGTTTTCCCGAGATTATGTGGAAGCTCCGCTGTTTGAGTTAAATGCAGATGAAACAGAAAATATAAAAGCTTTAAAGATTCATAAAGAAAACCAGGAAGTTTTCATAACGGGAAATGATTTTAAGTTTTCTTTCAATGTTAAGACCGGTCTTCTGACCGGCGGCTGGGCAAGGCAGAATAATAAAATTCTGGTTGGCGGTCCAATATTAAATGTCCCATACCTGAAGCTTGGATCCTGGTATATGACCTCTTTTGCAGTAAAAGAAAAACAGAATTTTGTAGAAGTTCGAATCCAGGGCGGATACAAAAAAACGCTATCTATAGAGTGGATAATAGAGATTCAAAATGACGGAACCTTCTACACAACATATCAGATTCTTCACCTGGAAAAGCATCTTCCCAAGCAGATGAAGCTTCGTGTAGGTGTAGATTGCGGCGGGCTGGATGAGCTTGGAATAGCATATATTCTGGATCCATCTGTGGACACTTTATCCTGGAGAAGAAATCTGGATCCGGATCAGGAGGGACGAATTTCTCTTTATCCCAGGGACCATATTTCCCGAAATCAGGGAACTGCAAAGCGCTTTACCAGATCCAATATCTGGGGTGAAATGCCAGTGACTTCCTGGGGAGAAGACATGCGAGATGATATTCTTTTTGGGCGTTATGATGGAGAATATCATGGAAGTAATGATTTCAAAAGTACCAAAGAGGATGTTGCAGAAGCGTATATTTATAATGAGAATCGAACTAAAATACAGGATGCATTTAATAGGGAAAAAGATGCTGATAAAATCGGAATGCTGAAAATATTCGGTGCCAAAAAGAAGTCCGATCAGAATGGAAGTCGGGAAGTCTCCAAAGCTAATATCCGTTTGGAAGTGCTTGATCCAAAAGAAGAAAAAATTCTGGAATCTGATTCGCGAATTGCCTATACCGGAACCTGGTATCAGGTAGTAGATAAGAAAGAAAGTGACCACGGAACGGAGATGTGGAGCCGGGAAAAAGGCGCCGCATTTACCTGTAAATTTCAGGGTACCGGAATCCTATGGTACGGTCCTCAGGATCCTGCTTTTGGAATGGCAGACGTATATGTAGACGGGGAAAAGAAAGCCTCCCATATCAGCCAGAGAAGTGGCGGAGTTGATTTCTCCTGCTGTTCTGCAGGTTACGATAAGTGTTATCATTTGCCGATTTTTTCTATTAAAGACCTGCCTTATGGAGAGCATACGATTCGTATTGAGGTGTGTGGGGAAAAAGCAGAAGACGCCACAGATTGTTACATAGTTCTTGACTATTTGCGAGTACTTGGAAGGAATCATACAGAGCCTATTAAGCTGATGATAAACCAGGATTTTTCCTACCCGCATATATCCTGGGGAAATGTGAGAAAGCCTCCGCTTGTTATGAGAGATGGCACCTGTGGCACTGTTAAGATGAAAATGTGCGCAGTCACTAAAACATGCCAAGTTGATAAATAATAGATTATAAAACAGGAGAATACATAAAATGATCGAATTAACAGACCCGAAAATACAGAAGTATCTGACTCCTTACCGTTATGAAAAACCGGTACTTCATGGATCCGGAATGCTCGGTGCATTTGATGAAAAAGCAGTAGATATTCCATTTGTTTTCTGGCATCAGAACAAGTATTACATGTTGTATACAGGCTTTGATGGCAAAGGATATCAGTCAGCCTTAGCAACCAGTGATGATCTTCTTCACTGGGAGCATAAGGGCGTAATTCTCAAACGAAACCTGGATTCTGACCGTTGGGATCGCATTGGAGGTGCTGCCACCTGGATGATTAAAGAAAATGACGATTTCAATCAGATCCCAAAGCTTGGAAAAGTAGATGGAAAATATTGGCTGGTCTATCATTCTTATCCTTCCACAGGCTATGAAAGTGGCCCCGCTGAAATTGGTCTGGCGTGGACAGAAGACGAAGAGCTGCTGGACTGGCACTTTCCGGATAAGCCTTGCTTTTCCTGGAAAGACGGTGCCGACTGGGAAGCAGGCGGACTCTATAAAGCCTGCATTATCCGCAATAATGACATTTGGTACATGTTTTATAATGCAAAAGACAAAGAAGAACGCTGGACAGAACAGACAGGTGTTGCAACCTCAAAGGATCTTCTTCACTGGGAAAGATATGAAGGAAATCCAGTGATGAAGGTAAACCGGAAATCCTGGGATGAACGCTTTGTATCTGATCCCTATATTGTGAAGGATGGGGATATTTGGGTGAACTTTTACTTTGGCTATGGCAAGATTTATGAGGATGGACACAGTCATGCACAGGAAGGATTGGCCATGTCTGATGATCTTCTTCACTGGGAAAAGGTAAGGGAGCCAATCCTTTCTTTTGGCCCGGAGGGAACTTATTATAGCGGTCATGTACACAAGGCATCTATTGTAAAAAAGGATGACACCTTGTACCATTTTTACTGTGCAACCCGCCCTTGGAAAGAAGGAGATCCTACCAATGCATACGGCGAATACAGAACCATATGCGTAGCAGCAAATAAGAAATTTTGACCTGATTCTGACAAAAATAATCGCACATAAATGAACCAATATTATGATACAAAAGAAACAGGAGAGCGTATGAAACATTTACAAGCTTTGCTTCAGGGAAAGTGTACCAGCCACATTTTGCCATTCCTTTGGATGAAAGGGGAAGATAATGAAACAATCGGAAAAGAGCTGGATAAAATAGAGAAATGCGGTATCCGTGAGGTGTGTCTGGAATCCAGACCACATCCTGATTTCTGTGGCCCTAAGTGGTGGGAAAATCTGGATTTTATTTGTGCAGAAGCTGAAAAAAGAGGACTTCGTCTCTGGATTCTGGATGACAAAAAGTTTCCAACCGGATATGCTAACGGCGGATTTGAAAAGCACCCGGAAAAGTCAAAGCTGTACCTTGGAGAGCGACATATGGACATTATGGGTCCCTGCCGCAGCGGTGCAGTCCTGGTAGAAAATTTTATTCCTTCAGATGGAAGACTATTGGGAATTCTGGCAGTACCAAAGCCAGATGGACAGACCTTGGCAGTAAGAGAAAGCGGCATTTTGGATCTTACAGATACCATGGAAAACGGTTTTGTGTACTTTGATCTTCCGGAAGGAGCTTATCGCCTTTTTATCTTATTTACCACCAGAACCGGGGGCGGAAGAGATCATTATATGAATCTGATCGATTCCTCATCTGTCAAGGTATTGTTGGATGAAGTTTATGAAAAGCATTACGCTCGCTACAGTAAATATTTCGGAAATGTGATTGCTGGCTTCTTCTCTGATGAGCCAGAGCTTGGCAACGTAAAAGGCTATCCCTTTGACAACATGTTAGGCCAGAAAGATATCAGATTGCCTTGGAGCGATGAGCTGGAAAGAAAACTAACAGAGACCTGGAAAGAGAAATTTCTCACCAATCTTCCTGCATTGTGGTACGATTCCGAAGAAAAAACCATAAAGGTTCGCACAGAATATATGGATGCAATGACCCATTTGGTACATACCTGTTTCAGCAATCAGATTGGAAGCTGGTGCCAGGTACATGGTGTAGAATATATCGGACATATTATTGAAGATGACAATGCACATGCGCGGATGGGATGCAGCATCGGACATTATTTCAGGGAAATGGAAGGACAGCATATGGCTGGCATTGATGTTGTTCATCATCAGATCGTACCGGGATTTACCCAACCGGTTCATCAATGGATTGCAGGAGATCGCGACGGCGAATTTTTCCATTTCGGACTGGCCAAATTAGGAAGCTCGGCAGCGCATATTCAGAAAAACAAAAAGAATCGTGCGTTGTGTGAAATTTTCGGAAACTATGGCTGGGCAGAAGGTAATTCCTTTATGAAATGGCTGACTAACCATATGCTTGTAAGAGGAATTAATGAGTTCACACCACATGCTTTTTCCATGAAATATCCGGATCCTGATTGTCCGCCGCATTTTTATGCAGGCGGTAATAATCCTGGATTTGAGTGTTTCACCTGGCTCATGCAGTACATGAACAGGAGTGCCCATTTTCTCAGCAGTGGAACCCATCTGGCAGATGCAGCAATCCTTTATCACGGAGAAAGCGAGTGGTGCGGCGAAGCAATGTACTTCCAGAAACCAGGCCGTGCCCTTATGGAAAAACAGCTGGATTATGATGTGATTCCGGCAGATATTTTTGCAGAAGCTATCGTAGAAAATGGAGTTCTGAAGATTTTGGACAAGACCTACGCAAGTCTGATTCTTCCATATGTGCAGTGTTTGGATGAGCGTGTAGTACAGTTTATAGAAGCCAATCAGAAAAATAAATTAAAGGTTTACATAATTGATAAATTGCCTGAAAAAACTACCAAAGGAACAGAACTGCCAGAAGCATTTTCTAAGTGGGTGGAAATTGTAACATTAGATAATCTGGCCCAAAAAGCTGTGGCAGAAAGTGAAAAGCATAGGATGCGTAAACTTGCAGTTACAGATAACGGTCAGGGAACAATTTCCGAAAACCTTCAGGATCTTCGTATGATCGTGAACCAGACAGAGGAAGGGCTTTGCGCAATGCTATTTAACGAAAGCGTGTTCAGAAGAGCTGATTTTGCTTTGCTTGTACAGGATGAAAAATTGGATGGACTGACCCTTTATGATTCCTGGTTTAATCGCGCTAAAAGCTTTGATTTGAAGTCTTATCCGGCACAGGCTGAAGGATATGCGTATCAGATTCCGGGAAGTCTGGAGCCTGGAGAGAGCTGCTTTTTGTGCCTGGAATCAATAGAGCATATTAAAGAAGAAGGACAAAAAATTGAGCCTGATATACTTTGTCTTGAGAAACAGACTACCCTCTATATTCCGTGGAAAGTAACAACCAAAGAAGGAAAAACTCTGCAGCTAAAAGCAGATAAAGAGCTTCCAAACATGAACGGAAGGGGCTATTTCCCTGCTTATACGGGAAGCTACCTATATACAGGAAGCTTCACCTGGAAGAAGAACGAAGGAGAGCATTATAGCTTGAAATTCCCGGAAGCGGCGGATTGCCTGAGAGTGAAATTAAACGGAGAAGATGTGGGCTATTTGGCTGGCTTCCCTGCGAAAGTGGAGGTTACAGATGCACTTTTGGACGGTGAAAATCATCTTGAAATAAAAGTGGATACTACTCTTGTCTGGAAGTTGAAAGATGGTGCATCCACTCATTTGCAGATACCTGCGACCGGAATTACAGAAGCACCGGTGATAGAGACGTATATGCGATATTAATTAGATGAGTTTGAAATGCTGTTAAACTTGAAGTTTGCGGAACATGAGAATGCTGTAAATTACAGAAACAATATGAGAGGAAAATTAAGATGAAGAAAGCAGACAGAATATATTATGGCGGAGATTATAATCCTGACCAGTGGGATGATCAGACAATAGATGAGGATATGCGTTTGTTTAAAAAAGCTGGAATTAATTTATTAACTCTTCCAGTTTTTTCATGGGCAAAGCTTGAGCCAGACGAGGGTGTTTATAATTTCGAATGGTTGGACCGAATCATTGATAAAATTTGGGAAAATGGTATTCATGTGTGCCTTGCAACTCCAACTACTGCACAACCGGCCTGGCTGTCCACCAGATATCCAGAAGTACTTCCTGTTGATATTGCAGGAAGAAAAAGAACCCATGGAATGCGCGTGTTCTTCTGCGTAAACAGCTTGAAATATCGAGAGAGAGCAGCTGCAATTGCAGAGCAAATGGCTATGCGTTACGCCCATCATCCAGCACTTGCGATGTGGCATGTTTCCAATGAATATGGAACCTATTGCTATTGTCCGACCTGTCAGGCAAAGTTTCGTGTATGGTTAAGAAAACGTTATGGAACAGTGGATGAACTGAATAAAAGATGGCACACCACGTTCTGGGGAAGAATTGTCAGTAGCTTTGAAGAAGTAACACTACCTACAGAATTAAATGATGATTATCGGTTTAATCCGGCAATTCAGCTAGACTATATGCGCTTTGTAACAGACTCAACAGCGGAATGTTTCCAGAATGAATATGATGTTCTGAAAAAATACAATCCGGAGATTCCTATTCAGACAAATATGTCCGGTTTTATCAAGAAGTTAGATCAGTTCACTATGACTAAGAAATTGGACATAGTAGGATGGGATAACTATCCGTGGCCAGATGATCCAGCATATTTCGTAGCAATGAAGCATGATATTATGCGAGGCTTAAAAGGCGGTCAGTCTTTTGTTCTGACAGAGCAGTCTCCAAATCAGCAGAACTGGCAGCCTTATAATCTGTTGAAACGGCCAGGTGAAGTGAGAAGATTATCTTATCAGGCAATGGCGCATGGAGCAGATACCTGCCTGTTTTTTCAGATGAGACAGTCTGTTGCCGGACAGGAAAAATTCCACGGGGCAATTATTAGCCATTCAGGAAGAGAGGATACAAGAGTTTTCCGGGAATCAAGTGTATTGGGAGCTGAGCTGGCGCATATAGGGGATACTTTTTTGAATGGAAGGACACCTGCAAGGGTAGGAATTCTTTTTGACTGGAATAACTGGTGGGCATTGGAACTTTCCAGCGGTCCGTCCAAGGATATGGATTATCTAAAAACAGTTTCTCTTTATTATGAAACCTTGTATCGTCAGAATATCGGAGTAGATTTTCTGCCATTTGAGGCAGAACTGGAGAAATATGATCTCATTATAGCACCTATGATTTATATGGAAAAAAATAATATTGGCGAAAAGTTAAATGCATATGTGAAAAATGGCGGAACTCTGGTTACTACAGTTATGTCTGGACTTGCAGATGAAAATGACCGTTGCGTATTCGGCGCTTATCCAGGAAAATTAAAGGACATGCTTGGAATATGGGTAGAAGAAACGGACGCTCTTCGCCCGTATGAACAGAATCATATGAAAATCGAAAAGGCGGATATGGTTTCAAGAGAAGAATATTCCTGTGACTTTTTGTGTGATATTATTCATCCAGAAGGTGGTGCGGAAGTTCTTGCAACCTATGAAGATGACTTTTATGCAGGAACTCCATGCGTGACCTGCAATACTTTCGGAAAAGGAAAAGCTTACTATATTGGAACTCAGCCAGAACAGAAATTTCTGGAAGAACTGATGGAAAAAATTTGTAAAGACTGCAATATCGAAAGCGTATATTCCGCAGATGAAGGTGTGGAGCTGACAGTCAGAAAATCCGATAAAGGTAGAATTGTTTTTGTGATTAATCATAACAGTAAAGAGGCAGAAGTTGATTTTGGAACAGATAAACTGAAAAGCCTTATTGATGAGCGGAAATTTACCGGGAAGAATGCGATTCAGCCAGGAGACGTATTTGTAGCCATAGTTGAGGAATAGTTTGGAAGAAAATGGAGAAGTGTTGAAATGGAAAAGAATATTTTATTTCCCAAGTTAAATGGTTTCGTCCATGGTGGAGACTATAATCCGGAACAGTGGCTGGATCGTCTGGACATTTTGGAAGAAGATATCAGAATGATGAAAAAAGCAGGTGTGAACTGTGTTACACTTGGCGTTTTTTCCTGGTCCGTATATGAGCCTAGGGAAGGCGAATTTCACTTCGAATGGCTGAAAAAAATTATGGACAGTTTATATGAAAACGGCATTTATACGATCCTTGCCACACCATCCGGTGCAAGACCTGCATGGTTGGATAAAAAGTATCCGGAAGCAATGCGAGTTGGAAAAAACGGCCAGCGAAATCATCATGGGGTGCGTCACAATCACTGCATGTCCTCACCGGAATATCGCAAAAAAACAGCACTTATAGACAAACTGCTGGCTGAAAAATTCGGACAGCATCCTGGTCTTATTATGTGGCATGTTTCCAATGAGTTAGGCGGAGAGTGCTATTGTCCTCTGTGCGTAGAGCGTTTTCAGAAGTACCTGAGCGAGCAGTTTGATCATGAAATCGACAAATTAAATCAGGCATGGTGGACGACCTTCTGGAGTCATCGCTACAATGATTTTGATCAGATAGAACCACCATTTGCAAATGGTGAAGGCAGTATTATGGGGCTGAATCTGGAGTGGAAACGATTTACTACCTGGAATATGAATGATTTTATGAATTCTGAAATTCAAGTACTCAAAGAGATTACCCCGGATATCCCTGTGACAGCAAATTTTATGATGCTTTACAATGGTCTTGATTACCGAAAAATGGCACCATTTCTGGATGTGATCTCCTGGGACAGCTATCCACAATACAACAATGATTATGAAAGCTTGTATGAAACCATGACAGAAAATGGGTTTCATCACGCAGTGATGCGTGGGTTGAAAAAGGACAAGCCCTTTATGCTGATGGAAAGTGCACCTGGGCTGGTAAACTGGCATCCGTATAATAAAGTAAAAAGACCTGGCGTTCACAAGCTTGCGTGTATGCAGGCAATTGCCTGTGGTTCCGATACTGCTCAGTATTTTCAGTGGAGAAAAGGCCGCGGCTCCTTTGAGCAGTATCATGGAGCTGTTGTAGATCACCTTGGAAAGGATGATACCAGAATTTTCAGGGAGGTGGCAGAGGTTGGTGCTTTGCTCAAAAAAATTGCCCCTGCAGCCGGAACACTGGTAAAAGCAAAAACAGCTCTGTTATTTGACTGGGACAACCGTTGGGCAATCCAGGATGTAAAAGCATTAAGTGAAAACACAAAAAATTATGAAAAAACCTGCATTGGAATCTGGAAAGAATTTCAGAAGCTGGGAGTAGAAATGGATGTGGTTGGTTCTAATGATGATCTTAGTGATTATAAAGTAGTTGTAGCGCCTATGCTTTATCTTCTCCAGCCAGGAACCGCAGAAAATCTGCAGAAATTTGTGAAAAATGGCGGTCAGCTTTTAGCCACTTATTTTACCGGATATGTGGATAAAGATACCTTATGCTATCTTGGCGGTTTTCCGGGAGACGGACTGGCAGAGTTGTTCGGAGTGATTAGTGAGGAAATTGACACCTTATATCCCTCTGATAGAAACAGCCTGTGTTTTCCTGATGGAAAAAAATGGACTGTATATGATTGCGCAGAAATCTTACGGGTTCAGGATGCACAGATCCTGGCTTCCTATGGAACTGATTTCTATGAGGGAAGTGCCGCATTAACCGTAAAAGAATGGGAAAGCGATACTCATACCGGAGAAAATGGTCGTGCCTATTACATAGCAGCAAGAGTTGCGCCTGAAGAAATGGGAAATCTGTTTGAAACAATGCTTGCTGATGCCGGAATTGCAGTTAAGGATCTTCCGGGAGAAGTGGAATACCATCAACGTCAGGGAGAAGACACTACCTATGAATTCTATCTGAATCATAGCAAAGAAAAATTGCTGATAAAGAATGTAACAGGTAGGAATTTGCTCACAGGAGAAGATATTAACGAAACATTATCGCTAGCTGCTTATGATGTAGCGGTGATTTGTAAACAGTCATAACAATAATAAATGTGACACTAAATAAAGAAATTGGACTTGACGATGACTGCTTTGTAATCGTAAAATTTTTGTATAGATTACAAAAAGATGGTATGAATTTATAGGCTTTAATGGGTATAATTCACAAGTGAAAATAGAAAATTCAAAAATCGGAAGGGCTTGAAGACTGTTAAAACAGAAAAAGAAGGAGACATTTGAAATGAAATTAGGAATTGTTTATACTAGCACAACACCAGAACTTATTGAGTGTGTAAACGAAGAAATCAGAAAAAATCTTGGAGATACCCCGGAAATTCTCAACTATCAGGATCCGTCTATTCTTGCAGAGGTAAGAGAGCATGGTTATGTAACTGCAGGTGCAGCAGCTCGCCTTGTGGGAATGTACATGCAGGCTGTTTCTGACGGGGCAGATGCAATTTTAAACTGCTGCTCTTCTGTTGGAGAAGTTGCAGATGCCGCACAGAATATTGGACGCTACACAGGCATCCCGATTGTTCGTATCGATGAGGAAATGTGCCGTGAAGCAGCTCGCCTTGGCAAGAGAGTAGGCGTACTTGCAACTCTTCCTACTACCCTGGAGCCTACCAAGAATACAGTCTCCCGTGTTGCAAGAGAAATGAACAGCCATGTAGAATTGGTTGACGGACTTGTAGACGCATTCGGTGCAGACCAGGATAAATTTAAAGCACTTCTTTGTGCAAAGGCAGAAGAAATCACAGATCAGGTAGATGTGATTCTTTTGGCTCAGGGATCTATGGCATATGCAGAAGAGGCAATTCATGAGAAAATCGGTAAGCCGGTACTGTCCAGCCCTCGTTTTGGAGCACAGGCACTTGCAGCTGCATTGAAGGCTAAAGGATTATAAGATTAATCATATAGAGAACAAAACTGCACAATTAAAGGAGAAAAATCATGCTGACAGATACAACCAGATCCCCTTACGCGAAGGTACATGCGTTGGACGGGATGAAAGTAAAATGGACCGGCGGCCTTTGGAAGGAACGCTTTGACACCTGCGCCAACAGTACAGTGCCTCAGCTGAAGCACATGTTTGACAGCAAGGATATCAGCCATGTAGTAGAGAATTTCAAAATCTGCGCCGGAGATGCGCAGGGAGATTTTGACGGAACTGTTTTCGGAGACGGAGACTTTTATAAATGGATGGAATCTGCCATTTATACGGCTTATCAGACAGATAACCAGCTTCTGAAGGAAGAAATTGAGAATTATATAGACCTGATCGGAAGAGCACAGCAGCCGGACGGCTATCTTTCCACCAAGCAGATCATTGGAGAAAGAAGCGGGAACGGCGTTTCCAGAATGGGAGATATTAACGATTTCGAGGTATACAACTTTGGACATATGTTTACAGCGGCCTGTGTACATAAAAGAATTACAGGCAAGGACAGCTTTCTTGCAATTGCAGCCAGAACAGCAGATTATCTGGAGCATCTGTATGAAGAGGCAGAACGCACAGGAGAGGTTCAGACTGCAGTTTGCCCTTCCCATTATATGGGACTTGTGGAAATGTATCGTACCACTGGCGAAGAGCGTTATCTGAAGCTTGCGAAACAGGCGATCGCGCTTCGTGACAGCGTAAAGAACGGTTTGGATGACAATCAGGATAAGATTCCGCTGAAGCAGCATGAGAAAATTCTTGGACATGCAGTTCGTGCCAATTATCTCTATGCAGGTGTGGCGGATCTTTGTCTGGAAGAGGAAGATCCGGATTATATTAAGGTTCTCCACAAAGTATGGAGAAGTCTTGTGGATAAAAAGCTTTATATTACCGGCGGATGTGGAGCCTTGTATAATGGCGCTTCTCCCTATGGATACTTTTTTGATCATCAGCTTGTTCATCAGGCATATGGCTATGAATACCAGCTTCCAAATATTACTGCATACAATGAGACCTGTGCATCTCTGGGCGGCGTTTTCTGGGCGTACCGCATGTTCCAGCTGGAGCCAAAGGCAGAGTACTTTGATATTCTGGAACGAATGATGTTAAATACCAACCTGGCTGCACTGAGTCTGGATGGTAAGAGATTCTTCTATGAAAACATGTTAAGACGTGCTAAAAAGCTTGATTATAAGCTGATCTGGCCTCTTACCAGAAGCGAATATATTCTCAGCTACTGCTGTCCTCCAAACCTGGCAAGAACCATTGCACAGTCCAGTGAGTATGCATATCTTACCTCTGATAACAGTGTATGGACTGGTATGTACGGCGCAAGTGAAGCTCAGGTGAAGCTGGAAAATGGAGGAGAATTCACACTGGTGCAGTCCACAGATTATCCGTTCGATGGAGCAATCCGCTTCACTGCAAAAGATGTGAAAGTAAATGCTCCTGTTCATTTAAGACTGCGCGTTCCGGGATGGGCTGCAGGCGGTTTCATTAAGGGTACTGGTGCAGACCGTGAGCTGACAGCAGCTGATGCAGGAACCTATTTGGATATTCTTGTGGAAGATCTGCAAAACATGGATGTACAGCTGAATCTGGATATGAAGATTCGCTATACCGTTGCAAACAATATGGTAGAAGAAACAGTTGGACAGGCTGCAATTGAACGTGGACCTCTGGTATATTGCTGCGAGAGTGCAGATACCCATGCATCGACTCTGGATGATATTTATCTGGATCTGAATGCAGAGTTTACTCCTGTGGAATTTGAAATTCAGGGAAGAAAAATGACTGCTCTTGAAACTGAGGAATATACCATTGACCGTTCTGAATTTGACAGAAATGCACTTTATCAGCCGCTGAAATACCACGGTATGAGCAAAAAGTATGTACGCCTGATCCCATATTACGCATGGGATAACCGTGACTATGGAGAAATGAGGATCTGGTTCCCTGTCGCATATACCGTATAATAAATTGAGTTATCAAAAACTGAGATATGAATGTAAAAAATCCTGCCGCTTATATTTTGAACGAACAGAATGGAGAGTTATAGAAATTATGGAATGTAAAGTAATTCCTTTCCATACCGTTGAGGAGAGAAGCAAAACAGATGCCGACAAAGCAGAAGCGCTTCTTTCCCAGGCAATGGAAGGTTTTCATAAAAAATTAGTAGTGCTGGATGATGACCCTACTGGTGTGCAGACCGTTCATGATGTGTCTGTTTATACTGACTGGGAAGAAGAATCTATCCGCAAGGGCTTTGAGGAAAAAGAAGCTATGTTTTTTATCCTTACCAATTCACGAAGCTTTTCTGTGGAGGAAACTACAAAAGTTCATCAGGATATTGCCACAAGAGTGGCGAAGGTTGCCAGAGAGCTGGGACAGGACTTCATGATCATTTCCCGTGGAGATTCCACACTGAGAGGTCACTATCCGCTGGAAACACAGCTTCTGGCAGATGGCCTGACAAAGAACAAGGGCGCTGGTGTTGATGGTGAGATCATCTGTCCGTTTTTCCCAGAAGGCGGGCGCTATACAATGGATAATATCCATTACGTAAAAGAACAGGACAATCTGGTTCCTGCCGGAATGACAGAGTTTGCAAAGGACAAGACCTTCGGCTACAAATCCTCCGACCTTACAGAATACGTAGAGGAAAAAACAGAAGGAAAATACCATAAAGAGGACTGTATCACCATTTCTCTGGACGAACTGAATGCTCTGGATGTGCAGGGGGTCAAGGTGAAGCTTATGACTGCAAAAGACATGGCGAAGATTATTGTGAATGCAGTATCTTACGCTGATCTGAAGGTTTTCTGTGCAGCATTGGTGCTTGCCATGAAAGAGGGAAAACATTACATGGCAAGAACAGCAGCAGCTTTTACCAAGGTAATGGGAAGGATTTCGGATCAGCCCCTTCTTGGAAGAGAGCAGCTGGAAGGAGATACAAGGAATGGAGGAATCGTTCTGATCGGTTCCCATGTGAAGAAGACTACAGACCAGCTGAACTGTCTGAAGGAATTGGACGGACAGGTTGATTTTATGGAATTTCAGGTAAACACTGTATTCGAAGAAAATGGTCTGGAGAAAGAAGTAGAGAAAACGGTGAAGGCAGCAGAAGAGAAAATCCTGTCTGGAAGAACCGTTGTAATTTATACAAGCAGACAGCTTCTTGCACCGGAGAATATGACTCCGGAAGAGAAACTGCAGATTTCTGTAAAGATTTCCAACGCAGTGACCAGTATTATCGGAAAACTTTCTGTGAAGCCGAAATTTATCATTGCAAAAGGCGGAATCACTTCATCTGACGTAGGAACCAAAGCTCTTCGCGTAAAGAAAGCCCGTGTTATGGGACAGGTGAAGAAAGGGATCCCGGTATGGATGACAGGAGAAGAAAGCAAATTCCCTGGAATGCCATACATTATTTTTCCGGGAAATGTGGGTGAAGTAAGTACGTTGAAGGAAATTGTAGAGGAATTGATCTGATTGGAGGTTTACATAATGAAAAAAGTAATTATATCTCTGGCACCTGTACAGGCAGGAACCAGTGTGGATGCAGTAAAACTTGCAGAGGATGTAGAGAAAAGCGTAAAACTTGGTGCTGCTATGTGTCACCTTCACTGTCGTAAACCAGACGGAAGCCTTACACCTGACATTTCTTATATGTCTGAGTGCTTTGACGAGATTCTGAAACGGACAGATGTGGTAGTTCAGGCGTCTACAGGCGGTGTTTCAGATATGAATATCCAGGATCGCTGCAATCCGCTTGACTACCCGAAGGTAGAGAGTGCGTCTCTTAACGGCGGAAGCACAAATCTTGGTGAGGCAGTATATATCAATTCCTTTGATGATATCCGTTATTGTGCAGATGCAGTTTATAAAAGAGGAATCCTTCCGGAAACAGAAGTTTTTGATATTGGAATGCTACATAACATGGCAGTAGTGAAATCTGAGCAGCCATTTGCAGATCCAATGCTGTTCAATCTGGTATTTGGTCACAAAGGCGGCATGCAGCCTACACCAGAAATGCTGGCAGCTTTCCGTTCCTTTGTTCCATCTGATGCACTTTGGGGTGTTACCCATTTTGGCCGTGATAACTGGACATTTCTGGCTGCAGCCATCGCTATGGGAGCAACGGTAGTACGTGTTGGTTTTGAAGACAGCTACTATCTGGCTGATGGTGTAGATGCCGAGTACAACTGGCAGGTGGTTGAGAAACTGGTAAATCTGATACGCGCTATGGGTCTGGAGCCAGCTACTCCGGATGAGGCAAGACAGATTTTGAATTTGAGAAAACGTTGAAAGGGGGAAAGAAAATGCTTGCGATTAAAAAAATATATATGGATTATGAAACAGCCCCGGTTGGTGTTTCCCATATGCCCCAGTTTGCCTGGGAGCTTGTAAGCGATAAGAAAAATGTAAAACAGAAATCCTACGAACTTCAGATTGCAAAAGACGCTGATTTTACAGATCTGATTTATAACAGCGGAAAAACAGAGTCTGAGGAATCTGCACATGTTTATGCAGAAGGTGCTTCACTGGAGAGCGGCAAGCGCTATTTTGTCCGTGCAAAAGCCAGTGATGGTCAGGAAGAAACGGACTGGAGCAAAACTGCATCTTTTGTAACTGCCCTTGCAGGAAAAAATGGTGAGTGGGAGGAAGGCGCACCAGCATGGAAAGCTCCTTTTGTATCCGCCGAAACTGACGATTCCTATAAGAGCGTTTCCAAAGGAACCTATGTAAGAGGAACCTTTGAAATCAAAAAAGATATAAAAGAAGCCTATGCCTTTACCACAGCCCTTGGCCTGTATCAGTTTTACCTGAATGGCAAAAAAGTTGGTGAGGACGAGATGACACCGGGCTGGACATCCTATAGAAGACATCTCCTCTATCAGACCTATGATGTAACGGAATATCTGCAGAAGGGCATTAACGGTGCCGGAGCAATGCTGGCTCCAGGCTGGTATAAAGGAGTTATGGGACTGACAAAGGCCCGCAACAACTATGGTGATCAGACGGCTTTTACTATGGAACTTCTGATTCGCTACACCGATGGAACAACAGAATCTGTTTATACGGATCCATCCTGGAAAGGCTGCGATTCACCGGTAGTATTTGCAGAAATCTATGATGGTGAGACTTATGATGCAGCCCTTGAGATTCCGGACTGGTCAAAGGCAGAAACTACAAAAGGCGACTGGAAGCCGGTTCAGCTTGTATTCTTTGATACACAGGTTATGCGCGCGCAGTACGCTGCAAAGGTTCGTGTAATGGATCGTATTCCTGCAAAACGTATTTTCAAAACACCGGCAGGAGATGCGGTTATTGATTTTGCCCAGAATATGGCAGGGCGAATTGAAGTAACTGCAGCCGGAAAACCGGGCGATGTGATCGAGCTTCACTGCTTCGAGGTTCTGGATAAAGATGGAAATGTATATCTGGATAACCTTCGTGCAGCCAAGGCAACGATGAAATATACTTTTGCAAGAGAAGAGACAGTTACCTGGCATCCGACTTTTACTTACATGGGATTTCAGTATGCGCTGATTGTTTCCTATCCAGGCGAGCCGAAAGCTGAGAATTTCACAGCTTGCACTCTTCACTCCAACATGGCTTCAAACGGAAGTCTGGAGTGTTCGAATCCGCTGCTGAACCAGCTGCATCACAATTTCCTGTGGGGACTGAAGAGTAATTTCCTTGATGTACCTACAGACTGCCCGCAGCGTGATGAGCGTCTGGGCTGGACTGGTGATGCGCAGATTTTCTGCCGTACCGCCACTTATCTGATGAATACCTATACGTTCTATAAGAAATGGCTCCATGATCTGGAGGTTGATCAGACACCAGAGGGCGGTGTACCACATGTTGTTCCGAATATTGAGGAAGGCCGTACAGATGGAAACTGGCTTCTCCGCCAGGGACCTCACTCTGCAGCAGCCTGGGCTGATGCGGCCATCATCAATCCATGGACCATGTATCTGATGTATGGGGATAAAGATATTCTGAAAAAACAGTACAACAGCATGAAGGGATGGATTGACTTCATGCGTGCCCATGCTGTTGATTATATCTGGAACTACAAGCTGCAGTTTGGCGACTGGGTAGCTCTTGATGCAGAAGAAGGCAGCTACTTTGGAACCACACCAAATGATCTGACCTGTACGGCATATTATGCATACTCTACCGGACTTTTTGTCCAGATGGCGAAAGCCCTTGGAAAAGAGGATGTGGCAGTAGAGTATGAGGAGCTTTATCATAAGATCGTAAAGAAATTCCAGGAGACCTTCTTCGATGCAGAAGGAAATATGACAGCACAGACACAGACAGCACATATTGTGGCACTGTATTTCCAGCTGACTCCTGAGAAATATATCACAAAAACGGTAGAAGGTCTGAAACGCCTTCTGGACAAAGAAAACGGACATCTGGTTACCGGATTTGTGGGAACTCCGTATTTCTGCCATGCCCTCAGCCAGAATCACAGCCTGAAAGAAGCTTACGATTTGCTCCTGAAGGAAGACTTCCCATCCTGGCTGTATCAGGTGAAAAAAGGTGCCACCACGATCTGGGAGCACTGGGATGGAATGAAGGATGACGGAAGTATGTGGAGTGCAGATATGAACTCCTTTAATCATTATGCTTATGGGGCTATTGGTGAGTGGATGTACCGTGCAATGGCCGGAATTGAAGCGGATCCGGAACATCCGGGCTTTAAACATGCGATACTCTATCCGCGCATTGGTGGAAATCTGAAGTACACTGCAGGAAAATATCATAGCATTTATGGTGATGTTGGTGTAAAATGGGAAGTCCAGGGAAAACAGATTACTTTAACTGTTCAGATTCCGGTAAATACAACAGCAGAGATCCGTCTGGATCAGGCGAAAGCTGTTCTGGAAAGCGATGGACTGACATTTACCAGGGAAGCAGACTATATGGCTGCCGAAGCGGGAAGCGGTACATACCATATCGCATTTGAACAGTAATCATAACGCAAAATGCGAAAGGGTGATGAGAATATGGAAAAGAAAAAGGAACCTTCGGGAATACAGAAAGCGTGGAGACGGCTGAGTATTCAGAATCAGATTTTTTTATCCATGTTTCTTATCACCCTTTTGGGTGTGGGCGTTTTGATGAACATTGTATACAAAACCTCTATTGATGCGATTGAACAGAATTACAGGGCATCTTATCAGTCTACGCTGAAGAATTCCAGCCGCGTTATGGATATGAATCTGAAGAACATTGTAGACGTAGGCCGAAATTTTCTGAATGACGAAGCTCTTCAGCAGATTCTGAAAAAAGGCAATGAATACGGAGGAAGCAAGTTTACGTCCACAGACCGTGTGAAGCTTCGTGCGATTGCAAATGAAATGGCTAGTCAGCAGGTGTGGGTGAATTATATAGTATTTACGGATCTTTATGGTCATGTGTATCAGCTGAACAATGTGAACCAGGGTACTTATGATTTCTATAATTATTATAGTGATAAGGATATTCTGGAAGAAAGCTGGGTGAAACAGGCAAAGGCTGCACAGGGAAAGGAAATTTTTTTCCGTGACAGTATTTTAAAAGCAGGAACAAAGAAAGGATTTTCTTATGCGAAATATATGATCAATCCCTCTGATGGACAGGGAATGGGTTATATGGTGGTGGGACTGAGCCAGAAGCTGTTGGGAAAATCCTTTGTTATGGGCAATGAAAGCTTTGATTCCAGTAACTTTATGGTTGTAGATGAGGATGATCAGCTGGTTTATTTTGTGGGAAATGAGGAAAGGGAGAATGCAATTATGCAATCCTATTCTAATCCGGGAGAGAACCATCTGTATCTGTTTTCTTCTGTCACCAATTCTACTACAGGCTGGCATATTGTAAACGTAGTGGAGAAAAATGAGATCAGTGAAGAGAGCAAAAATATCCGTCTGACCTCGTTTCTGGTAGCCGGCTGTGTTCTTGTAGTGGGGTTTCTCATGGCACGAATCATTTCCAGAACCATCAGCCATCCTCTGAAGCAGCTGGAAAATACCATTGCACAGGTTGGGGAAGGAGAGCGCCACATTACAGAAGAGTTTGACTACAGTGAAGTTGGCCGGATTGGACGGAAATTCAAGGAAATGGTCAATACGAACCTGGAGCTTTCCGAGCATCTTATGGCGGTGAAGCTGAATGAACGGGAAGCAGAGCTGCTTTTGCTTCAGTCCCAGATCAATCCCCATTTTCTTTATAATACACTGGATTCTCTGTACTTTGTTGCAATCATGCATGGGGATGACCAGATGGCAGAAATGGTAGAAGCACTTTCTGATAACTTTAAGCTGGCGCTGAATAATGGAAGCAAATATATTAAAGTTGCGGATTCTGTGAAATGGATGCAGGGCTATATGAAGCTTCAGAATATGCGCTACAATAATCGTTTTGAACTGTTCGTGGATATCAGAAGGGAAATTCTTCAGCGTGAAACGATTACCTTTATTTTTCAGCCATTTATTGAAAATGCCATGTATCACGGTCTGGAGCCGAAGATTGGAAAAGGAAAGATTTCCCTTCGCGGCTGGCAGGAGCAGAATAATATGATTTTCACTATTGAAGATGATGGTGTGGGAATTGACGATATGTCCAGACTGGAGAACGGTTATGGAGTGCGCAATGTAATAGAGCGTATAAAGTTGAATTACGGGGAAAAATACGGCGTAACATTTGAAAGCAGTCCAGGCAATGGAACGAAGGTAACGATTGTGGTTCCGGTAAGATAAGGGATAGGGAAATGCAGATACAAGGAGGATTTTCATGTATCGCTTAGTGGTAATTGATGATGAATATATAGTTGTGCAGGGAATTAAGGCTTTAATTTCCCGCTTGAAGCTGGATTATGAGGTAGTAGGGGCTGCTTATGACGGAATCCAGGGACTGGAAGTGATCCGAAGTGAGAAACCGGATGTAGTAATTACGGATATCCGAATTCCGGGGCTGGATGGTCTGTCTGTGATCGAGGCGGCGAAGGAAGAATGTCCGGATACATATTTTATTGTGATCAGTGGCTATTCTGAATTTGTGTATGCGCAGAGGGCGCTTACTCTTGGTGTAAAAGATTATATTGATAAGCCGGTTACAGCAGACAAACTGAAAAATGCCCTTACCAGAATTGAAGATGAATGGGCGAAGACTCGTCATGAGGATAATCGTAAGGCACAGGCTAATCGCGAGAAATTTCAGGAATTGGAAAGAACTTTTGAGAGAAGTGTAAAATGTATTACAGACTGTGATGCTGCAGCATTTCGGGAAGAATGCCGGCAGGCAATCAGATGCCTGCAGGAACTTTACCCGGAGTTGCAGGATTTTCGCAGGGAATTTTACAAGCATCTCTGTGTGCTCAGCGATGTACTGATCGAAAGTCAGAAGCAGGTGGAACGAGGGTCCCTTGTCTCTTTTCAGGAGATGGCAAAATGTCAGAGCATAGAAGCAGTACAGGCCTATGGGGAAAGCGTTCTGTCTGATATCAGCAAGCATCTGACCGCAGACCAGACCGGAAGCAAACACAGAGTTATCCTGGAGCTTCTTACTTATCTGGATGAGCATTATGATCAGGATATCGGACTTAGTGAGCTTGCAGACAGAGCCGGAATGAGCACGGCTTACTTAAGTGTTCTTTTTAAAACAGAGGTTGGCACATCTTATGTGAAATATCTGACGGACCTTCGCATAAAAAAGGCGAAGAAGCTGTTGCAGGATGGATATAAGGTTAATGAAGTCAGTGAAATGGTGGGATATAATAATTACAGATATTTCTGTGATATTTTTAAAAAACACGAGGGCATGACTCCCAATGAGTATAAGGGAAACGTGTGGAAAGCAGAATGATAAAAACAGAATTTGCAAAAATGCACATATTCAAATTGCTGAATATGTGCATTTTATATATTTAGCACAATTGAACGCCTGGACAAGCGTAATTTTTTATAAAAAACAGTCTAAAAAAACTGTACATTACCAAAAAAATTAGGCACTGGTAAAAAAACAGAACAATGGTATTATATAACCATAAGATATTTCCCGGGGATACAAAGAAACAAATTAAACGTGACCGAAAAGTAAATGGCTATCAAGAGTAACTCATAACAAAATTCAATAATTTTGAAAATTCTGGAGGAATTTATAATGAAAAAGAGAGCATTAGCTATTTTAATGGCAGCATTAACCGCAACTACTATGTTTGCAGTTCCTACATTTGCAGCAGATTACTCAGGAGAGGATCCGCAGCTTGAGAAAAACATCAAAATCCTTACCATCTGGGCAGAAGATAATGACAATGGTATGCTGTTAAACAAAATCTGCGAAGACTATCAGAAAAATGTAAACCCGAATTTCACATGGGAATATGAGATGGTTGCTTCTGACAACCTTCAGCAGAAAATTGCTACACTTGCAGCATCCAATGATCTTCCAGATCTGTTCGCTTACGAAGCAGGTGCTCCACTCAGCGTTCTCATCGATTCCGGAAAGGTTAAAAATATTACAGAAGCTGTTGACGAGATCGGAACAGCAGATTATTTAAACAGCGGTGCTGTTGAGCTTCTGAAAGGATTATCCGGAACAGATGATCTTTATGATCTTCCTCTTGGACTGAATGTAGAAGGCTTCTGGTACAACAAAGCCCTGTTCGAGCAGGCAGGATGCGAAGTTCCTACTACATGGGATGAGTTTGAAGAGGTTCTTCAGAAACTTTCCGATGCAGGTATCCAGCCTCTTACAACCGGCGGATCTGACAAATGGGGTGCAACCCGTCTGATCAATGCATACGCAGTAAGAACCGCAGGAAACGACATTATGACAAAAGCAGCTGACGGCGAAGTTCCTTATACAGATGAGAAACTTGTTGCAGCAGCTGATAAGATTGCAGAGTGGGCAGAGAAAGGATATTTCGGAGAAGGTATCACAACAGTTGATATGAATACAGCTGGTTCCATGCTGATGAGTGGAAAAGCAGCTATCTTCTACAATGGTTCCTGGTTTACACAGAACCTGACAGATGATTCCCAGAACCCGGCAGGCGAGGACGGAATCGGATTCTTCAACATTCCGGTTGCAGATGAGTCCATCAGCTCCGCTACTTCTTACTCTATGAACTGTGGTAACATTCTTGCACTTGACAACGACAAATATGATGAGGCTACTGGCTGGTTCCTGAAATACTTCATGGAGAACATCGGAAACGTAGCTATGGAAGATCAGGGAACTGTTAAAGGTTACACATATGATGTTGCAGCAGATGATATGGATAACTACACCAAGCTTGTTCTTGACGAGATTGACAAATCCACAGAAGGATTTGCATGGTGGGAAGCAAAAATGCCTAGCGAAATCTCCAAGACAGCTCAGGAAAATGTACAGCCTCTGTTAAACGGCGAAATGACTGGCGAAGAATATATGCAGTCCATTCAGGATGTATATGACATGCAGTAAGTAACAGCTTTGGCAATATAAGCTTTGAACTTCAAATGGGAGTGTTTGCCAGCAGACACTCCCGTTTTTGTTGAAAAAATTCGAAATTTTAATGGTTTTTGACACAGAAAGGAAGGAATTTTATGAACAAGGTATTAGGTAATAAGAAAGCGATATCCCTTTTCGTAGTTCCGGCACTGATTATTTACACCATTATTGTAATGGTACCGGTTATCTGGTCGTTGTATTATTCATTCTTCAGCGGCAGCCCGGGACTTCAGTGGGAATTTGCCGGATTTGACAATTATGCAAGACTTTTCAGAGACAAGAACTTCTTAAATGCATTGACAGTAAACTGTAAATATGTATTGGTAGTAACCGTTGGCCAGGTTGGAATGGGACTTTTACTTTCCCTGATGTTTAAATTCTGGCTGAGAAGATGCAAAACCATCGTAAGAACTCTGGTTTTCTTCCCGGTAGTACTTCCTACTGTTGCAGTAGGCCAGCTGTTTGCAAAGATCTATGAGATCCAGCCAAACTATGGTCTGTTAAACTCATTGCTTGACTCTCTTGGTTTTACAAACCTTGTTCAGCCATGGATCGGCCAGTCCAGCACAGCTCTCTGGGCGTTATGTGTAATGGATATCTGGGTTGCCATGGGCTTCTATTCTGTAATTTTTTATGGTGCACTTCTTGATATCTCTGATGATATTCTGGAAGCAGCCAGAATCGACGGCTGCGGCGGATGGCAGTTATTCAAAAACATCCTTCTTCCGCTTCTTCGTCCAATGGTGATTACCAGTCTTGTATTCAGTTTCTCCGGAACTGTAAAGATGTTCGAGTCTGCTATGGCTCTTACCAAGGGTGGTCCTGGAAGCGCAACAAAATCACTTTCCATGTATATGTATGACGTTGCATTTACCTACAATAAGGTTGGTTACGCCAGCGTTATCGCCATCGTGATCTTCCTGATCTGTGTAGTTGGATCTCTTGTTATCAACAAATTTGATGTGAAAGACTGAAAGGAGGAAATATTATGAAAAAAGTAAAAGCAGCTTTTCGAGGAATTGTAATTTTCCTTCTTTGCGTAATTGAGATCTATCCGTTATTCTGGATGCTTACTGCATCCTTCAAGAAACAGGCTGAGTGGAGTGAGAAGCCAGCTTATGCGTTAAATGATGGCTTTTATTTCCAGAACTATTCTGATGCATGGACAAGGGGACATATGTCCACCTTCTTTAAGAACAGTTTGATCACTACATTAGTAGCACTTGTATTTATTGTATTTTTCTCAGTAACTGTAGGATTTGCTGTAACAAAGATGAAATGGAAATTCAGAAATGCAGTTGCACAGTATTTCCGTTTCGGTATCATGATTCCGGTAGCAATTGCTTTGATCCCGCTGTTCCAGATTTACAGCAGATCAAACCTGTTAAATACCAGAATATGTCTGATCATTACGTACATAGCATTTGGTCTGTCGCTGTCCATTTATCTGGTTCAGGGATATCTTCGTTCCTTCCCGGATGATATTATGGAGGCAGCCGTTATTGATGGCTGTGGTATTTACAGACTGATGTGGCATATTGTAACACCACTTATGAAGAACTCTATTGTAACCGTGCTGGTTCTTCAGTTCTTCTTTAAATGGAACGACCTTCTGTTTTCCATGACATTCATTAGTGATTCTGCGCTGAAGACTGTTCAGACAGGACTTCTGTACTTCTCTGATGAGTTTGGATCCAAGAACTGGGGTGCAATTTTCGCTTCTGTATCCATGAGTGTATTCCCGCTTCTGATTCTGTACATGGCACTGAATAAGAAACTGATGGAAGGTATGACAGCCGGAGCTGTAAAGGGTTGATTTTATGGAAGATAAAAGGACAGAGCAGTATAGACAGGAATTAAAAGAATTTGTAATGTCTCATACGGAGGATGTGCTTAAGAATCCGCGAAGCTTTATCCGTTACCCGTTTATTGATCCGGGCTCTGTTTACGATGGAAATGTATGGGACTGGGATACCTACTGGTCCGTATATGGCTTTCTGAATTTGGCGGATTCCTACCAGGATCCGTCTGTGAAGCCAAGAATTATAGAGCATGCAAAGGGAAATATCCGCAATTTCTTCGACCATCAGCTGGAGGATGGATATATTCCCATGATGATCGAGGTGGCAGACTGGCCGGAGCCTTATCTGAATATGAGGCATAAGGAAGGCAAGATTATGAATATGCATAAGCCCTTTCTTTGCAGTCAGATGTGCCTGATCAGTGATTATACTGGTGACTATGCCTGGACGGAAGAATTTCTTTCAGGCGTGGCGAAGTATTTTGAATGTTATGATCACTATTATTTCCATGAAAACAGCGGACTGTATGTATGGCAGGATGATATTATGATTGGTATGGACAATGACCCGGCTACTTTTGGCCGTCCGCCATTTTCCACTGCCAATATTTATCTGAACAGCTTTATGTGTGTAGAACTGGAAGCTGGTGCCAGATTATACAGACAGTTTGGCAAGGAGGAAGCGGCAAAGAGACTTCTGGATAAGCGCGAGGCACTGATCGGTGCTATTCAGCAGGAATGCTGGGACAAACGTGATCATTTCTTCTATTCAGTTGATGTGGATATTAAGACAAGGAAATACGACTGGTTCCACCAGGGACTGGGAGTCTTCTGGAAGACATTGCCCATCAAAGTACGTGTATGGTCTGGCTTTATTCCCATGTATGCAGGAATTGCCACAAAAGAGCAGGCGGCAGATATGGTGAAACATATTTTTGATCCCGATACCTTTGGTTCTGACTTTGGTCTGACCACGCTTTCAAAGGATGAAAAAATGTTTGACCTGTCTGTTACCAATAATCCGTCCAACTGGCTTGGCCCGATCTGGCTGGTTGCAAACTATGTGGTATTCCGCGGACTTTTGAACTACGGATACCGCATGGAGGCGGAAATTATGTATAAGCGCACCATGCACCTTCTGGGAGAGGACCTGGAGAAAACAGGATGTCTTCATGAGTATTACAATCCATTTAATGGAGAACCGGTTATGAATGGTGGCTTTATTAACTGGAATATACTGGCATTGAATATGGCAGATGAGCTGGAAGGAAAGAAACCAATGTGTCTGCCAGAATTGCTGGAAAAACAGGCAGAAAAGCAATCGTTATAATAAGATTTTTCTGCTGTGAGGTAAGTAAATACAGGAAAAGGATTGCAGAATACGTGGAATTTTGCAGTCCTTTTTTGGTTTGACCGGTAAAAAACATCTTTCTGAAACAAAGTGTGTACAAAAAAATTTAAATAGCTTATACTTAGAATGTGTTTTAAGTTTATTTTGTAAAATGAAACAGATAAAGGAGCAAAAACATGATTCAGAACCCGATTCTTCCGGGATTTTGCCCGGATCCGAGTATCATACGTGTTGGAGAAGATTATTATATTGCAAATTCAAGCTTTGAATGGTGGCCAGGTGTAAAAATCTATCATTCTAAAGATCTGAAGCATTATGAACAACTGCCATCGCCGCTGAACCGAATGAGCCAGCTTAATATGGTTGGTGAGGGTGATTCCTGTGGCGTATGGGCGCCGGATATTTCCTGGGATGGGGAATACTTCTGGCTGATTTATACGGACGTAAAAACCCGTACCGGAGGACTTTTTAACACCCATAATTACCTTGTGAAATCTAAGGACATCCGTGGCGGCTGGTCTGAGCCGGTTTATCTGAACAGCTCAGGTTTTGACCCATCTGTATTTCATGATACAGATGGCAAAATGTATATTGTGAATATGATCAACAATTTCAAGGGAATTCTGGTGCAGCAGTATGATCCTGAGAAGGAATGCCTGGTAGGAGAGGCGAAAAATGTCTTCCCGGGAACCGGACGCGGCTATACAGAAGGTCCACATATTTACCATATTGGAGAATATTATTATCTGCTGATGGCAGAAGGTGGAACCGGATATGAGCATATGGTAACTATGGCGAGATCCCGTTCCATCTGGGGACCATACGAGGAAGATCCAGGCAATCCGGTACTTACCTCTGATGTGGATAATCCAGAGAAACTGCAGAAATGCGGACATGCAGATCTTGTATGCACTCAAAACGGGGAGTGGTACATGGTACATCTTTGCGGCAGACCGCCGAAGGGCAGCAGACAGTGCGTGCTTGGCCGCGAAACCGCAATTCAGAAGATGGTATGGAACGAAGAGGGCTGGCTAAGATTGGCCTGCGGTGGAAGATTTGGACAGTGGGAGACAGAAGAGCCAACTGGAATTCAGGAGTATCTTTTCCCGGAGGAAGAGGGGAAAGATTATGGAAAAGAAGACTTTGATTTAGAAATTGCAGACAGTGCTGGAAATAATGAAACTGCAAAGAATGCGGACATTGCTGAAACTCTTTCGAAAACAAAAGAGTATCTGAATGAGAAGAATGCTGTGGACGAAGAATGTAATAAAAAGTTAAGTATGCCAGTGAAGAAGACCTCTGCGCTCTTAGATGTGCGTTATACTTCCCTGCGCCAGCCCTATGACAGCTACACCAGCCTGACAGAACGCCCCGGCTATCTCCGCCTCTATGGTCAGGAATCCCTGAATTCCTGCTATAACGTAAGTCTTGTGGCACGGAGGCAGCAGGAGCGCCATGTTCAGGTGGAAACCTGTGTGGAGTTTACTCCGACCTGCAGAGAACAAATGGCAGGACTTGCCTATATGTATGACACTGGCAATTTCTACCTTCTGGTAAAGACCAGAGAGGAAGAGTTTGGCTCCCAGACACTTGATTTGAAAAAGTCTGCAAGGCTGCGCCTGATAAAGAGCGATCACTTTGATGTAGAAGATGTGATTCCGGCAATCTCCATCCCGGAAGAAGGCCCTGTATACCTGCGCGTAATCACCACCCAGGAAGGACTTTACGCAAAATTCTTCTACTCCCTGGATGGAAAAGACTATCAGGAACTGGCTGAAGTCCCCACCAACATCCTCACCGATGAGCAAAGCGATGGATTCACCGGCGCTCACTTCGGAATGTACTGTCACGATATGACAGGGGGGAGACGGTATGCGGATTTTGATTATTTTGAGATTGTCAAAACGCGTAAAGAACAATAGAAAAGGCATTTAGCCACTTTTTCAAACACGCTCTGGAGAGATTAAAAATTCATACATTTTCTTAATAAAGTAACGTTGCAAACCCCATGTTTTCTGACGTATTATGATAGTAGAAAGCATGGGGGATTTTTATTTATACGGGCAGTAAATCAAAGTCTGCATCCTCATAAAATGTCAGATGTGGCAGTGATATCGAGACAAATCCGCAGCGCGTATTTGGAGTTTTGAAAGAGAGATATATAAAATATAAGAGATCTAAAATGGAGAAGGAGACAAAAAAAATGAAATTAAATTATGCAAAAACAATAGAAAAATGGGGCGTCTTTGAAGTGACCGTAAGCGGTCCCAAGGAGGGGAATCCATTTTGTGACCAGTGGATTAAAGGTACTTTTTGTTGTAAAAATGAGAAGAAAACGGTAGATGGGTTTTATGATGGAGATGGTACTTATAGAGTAAGATTTATGCCGTCTTTTACAGACGAGTATACCTTTGAAATTGAGGCTTCCTTTGATATTAACGCGGGGGAAGAAGTGCCGGATGAAGAAGCGCCTGAACATAAGCTAGGAACTGCTGATGGTGGGAAGGCAGCAGAAAAATGTGCTGTCAGAAATATACTGACCGGAAGTTTTACTGTAACTTCTCCTTCAGCAGACAACCATGGTCCGGTTCGTGTTGCAGGTACCTATTATCTTGCCTATGAGGATGGAACACCCTATCACTGCATTGGAACTACATGTTATGTATGGAATCTGCAGAACGAAGAATTGCAGAAGCAGACACTGAAAACTCTGGAAGAAAATGCTTTTAATAAGATCCGCTTCTGTATTTTTCCCAAGCACTATGACTACAACCTTCATGAGCCAATTACCTATCCTTATGAGGGAACACCCTGCGACAGCTCTGTGTTAAATGAGAATAATTTCGCGGAATATAATGGCTGTGCTCCGGGCAATGACTGGGACTTTACCAGATTCAATCCAGCCCATTTCCAGCATATTGAAAAGTGTATTCAGGCACTTATGAATCTGGGAATTGAGGCTGATCTGATTGTTATGCATCCATACGACAGATGGGGATTCTCCATGATGAAAGCAGAGGATGATGACCGTTACTGGAAGTATGTGCTGGCACGTTTTTCCGCATACCGAAATGTATGGTGGTCCCTGGCTAATGAGTATGATCTGATGCATGAGAAGACTCTTTCTGATTGGGAAAGATATGCCGGCATTATCTGTGAGAAGGATCCTTACCATCATCTCAGATCCATTCATAACTGTAAGGCATATTACGATTATAACCTGCCTTGGATTACCCACTGCAGCATCCAGAGAACAGAGACATACCGTTCCTCCGAGCTGGTAAATGAGTGGCGTGAGAAATATCATAAGCCTGTAATTCTGGATGAAATCTGCTATGAGGGCAACATTCAGTTTGGCTGGGGAAATATCAGCGGTGAGGAAATGACGAGAAGATTCTGGGAGGCATTCTGCCGCGGAGGATATCCGGGACACGGTGAAACATATCTCAGTCAGGATCGTATTCTCTGGTGGTCTCATGGCGGCGTTCTTCACGGAACCTCACCGGAGCGTATCAGATTTCTTGCAAAAATCATGGAAGAAACACCGGGACTTGGTGTGGAACCTATGCCCTGCAAATGGGATGAGGTTGCTTGCCGTGCTGCCGGTTTCCCGGCAAGGAAAGATTATTTTATTTACTATTATTCCTTTATGCGGCCGGGCTTCCGAGACTTCTACTTTGATGATACTACAGAGTATCAGGTGGAAATAATCGATACCTGGGAAATGACTATTACCGATGGTGGAGTTCATAAAGGAAAGTTCCGAGTAAAGCTGCCGGGGAAAGAGTATATGGCGGTGAGATTGCGAGTAGCGAAGTAATAACCATATTCATACAAAAAGCTCAGTTGTGTATGCAGCTGGGCTTTTTGAGCATAAATATCTTGAATCGTTTTTCAGAATTTGTTATGATTCATAGCAGAATTTAAATGAAATAAACAGAATTATTTTAACGCAAGGGAGGAGATTTTTTGGAAGAAACAAACATCAGTCAGGAGCAAAATCCCCTGGGAGCAGCTCCAGTGGGAGGACTGATATTGAAATTTGCAATTCCGGCAATTATCAGTATGCTGGTCAGTGCAATGTACAATATTGTGGATCAGATTTTCATCGGCCAGGGCGTTGGGATGCTGGGAAATGCTGCTACTAATGTTGCATTTCCTGTAACAACTATTGCAACGGCATTGGCACTGCTTCTGGGAATTGGAGGCGCCTCCAATTATAACCTGGAAATGGGTGCCGGAAGAGAGCAGAGGGCAAGTTCCATAGCAGGAACTGCGCTTTCCACACTGGTGATTACAGGTGCAGTTCTTGCATTGGTAGTGCTTCTGTTTTTACGTCCGCTGCTAGGTCTATTTGGAGCAACAACAGATGTTATGCCTTATGCTGTAGACTACCTTGGAATAACTGCAGTAGGACTTCCGTTCTATGTTTTGTCCATTGGAGGAAATCATATTGTCCGTGCAGACAGAAGCCCAACATATTCTATGACCTGTGTTCTTACAGGTGCGGTTATCAACACAATTCTGGATCCTCTTTTCATTTTTGGATTCGGATGGGGAATCAAGGGGGCTGCCTGGGCAACTGTGATCGGGCAGGTGGTTTCCGGTATTCTTGTGATTATATATTTTGGAAAATTTCGTAAAATGTATCTGGAGATACGCATGTTAAAGCCATCTTCAGAGTGCCTGAAAGCCATTATTTCTCTCGGAATGGCATCCTGTATCAATCAGATTGCCATGGCAATTGTACAGATTGTGATGAATAATATTTTACGTTATTATGGCGGATTATCTGTTTATGGAAGTGATATCCCCATTGCCTGTGTAGGCGTTATTTCAAAAGTAAACCAGGTGTTTATGGCGATTTGTATTGGAATTTCACAGGGTTGTCAGCCAATTTGGGGCTTTAATTATGGGGCGAAAAAATATGACAGGGTAAGGCTTGCATACCGCTATTCTGTGACTGCATGTACTGCGATTGCAACCGTATTTTTCCTTTGTTTCCAGTTATTTCCCCACCAGATTGTAAGCATTTTCGGAACCGGAAGTGACCTTTATTTCCAGTTCGCAGAACGTTATCTGAAGATATTTATGTTTATGACTTTTGCAAATGGAATTCAGCCAATGTCCTCAGGATTTTTTACATCTATCGGAAAAGCAAAGCTTGGAATCGTCATGTCCCTGACCAGACAGGTGCTGTTTCTTTTGCCTCTGATTATTATTTTCTCATTGATACTGGGAATTGACGGAGTTATGTATGCAGGACCGATCGCAGATGCAGCGGCGTTTGTATTGGCAATATTGTTCGCAAGAAGAGAGCTTGTGGCTATGAAGAAATAAAGATGTTTTACTATGAAGGTTCCGGACAGCAGCCATGAATGAGCCATGTTTGCATGAACAAATTCATGGCTCATCTATGGCTGTCGTCCGGGTTGGAGCGTGTAAAAAAATCATTCCCGCAAGCTGCACGCTCCACTTTTGTGGATATTTTACCCGATTAATTGCTCAAATTTTGCCATTTCCATGGGCTTATAATAATAATATCCCTGCAGTTCATCGCATCCCTCAACTACCAGGAAGTCTACCATTTCTTTGGTTTCTACCCCTTCACATACAATAAACTTATTAGTCCTTTTCAGCAGATGGAAAATCTCCTGCAGCACGATTTTTCCATTCTCTGTGAGCTTATCTGACAGGAATTTCTTGTCGATTTTTACCTCGTCAAACAGGATATCCTTTAATGTATTTAAGGAAGAATATCCAGAGCCGAAATCATCCATAGAGATTCGAATGTTTTTTTCATGGAAGAAGCGGATCATGTGATTAACCGCTTCAATATTATGAATATAAGTAGTTTCCGTAATCTCAAAAATTAAATATTGAGAGGGAATTTCATATTTCTGGATTAAATGCGAAACCTTTTCTGTGAATGTGTGGATTTTCCGAAAATGAACCGGAGATACATTCAGGGACAGAGACAACAGCTTAAGCCCTTTTTCCCGTCTGTCTGCCAGCCATTGAAATGCTGTTTCATAAACATAATAATCCAGAGCTTCAATCTCCCCGGTTTCTTCCAAAATAGGAAGAAAACTGTCTGGAAACCACAGGTCTCCATTTGCTCTCTGCCAACGGACAAGTACTTCTGCACTGGCAATTTTCTGCTCCCTTCCGCTGATTTTTGGTTGGAAATAAATTTGAAATTCTTTCTTCCCAAGTGCTTCCTTAAAGGAGTGAATAGTGTCTGCACGTTTCTGTTCAGCAAGAGCAATTTCTCTTGTATATTCGCACACACCGCAAAGCTTATCCTTCGCCTTTATGCGGACGATATTGGAGTGCGAAATAATTTCTTCGCCTGGAATTTCCATGTTTTCCAGATAATAAATACCAGTGTTCAGGGAAAGATAATTTACAGGATAAGCAGCCAGAACTTCTTTTGTAGTCTGCTTGTTAGACTCAATAATTCGGTTTTTAACAGCTGTATGCTCCTCTCCGGTAATGTCAATAACAACTACAAAGATATCTGAATGATACCTGTTTACAAACAAGGTTTGTGGAAAAAGTTCCATCTTTTTCAGAATAAAATTCAGAATATTAGTCCCGGTTTCATACCCCCAATAGTCATTAATAAGGTGAAAATTGCTTACATCTGTCATTAGAAAAGCATACTTTTTTTCACCGTTGCTATTATTTAAAATAGTAAATAGTTTCTCTTTCAAAGACTCTGTAGAGATACTTTCTGCCAGTGGATTCCGGCAAAACTCCTGTGGCTTTTTTGCCATTTGTTCCTTTTTATAACGCTTGTCCTGATACATTTTCTGATCGGCAATCTGTAGAAGATCCATGATCAGGTAGTAGTGATTTTTGCAGCTGATATCGTATCCGACTGCATAGCTGATAGGATGGTCAGCTGTTTGATTATACACATCCAGCATGGATTGGAGCTGAATATTCATCTGCTCCAGCTGAGACCAGGTGGCGTGATTTTGCACGATCACGAACTCATCGCCGCCGAATCTGGCGAGAAAACTATCCTCAGTGAGTATTCGTGTCAGGTAAGAAGCAAAGGTCTGAATAAACACATCCCCCTGTTCATGACCATATGTATCGTTGATCTTTTTCAGATTGTTCAGGTCGAACATCATGACACCTACATTCAAGGTGTCGTCTGCATTCTGAAGCTGCTGCAGCTTCTTTTCCAAGGATTTTTTATCGTGGACACCTGCTACGTCAAAGCCGGAACTTCGGATCATATTTCTGATATAATCCCCTAAAGTAAGGGAAACAGCACATCCTACAAGGGATAAAATAATCAGAAAAGCAAAGGTTTTCTGACTTATTCCGCGTCTGTGACGGGTAATTAATGCAGTCAAAAATACAATATAAAATGTTGTCTGCAGGTAGCAGAGTTTCATAATTGTTTTGTTTCTTTCCATACATTTCTCCAGTATATAGTGCCTGATATTTCACTTGTAACTATTTGGAAGACAGCATTTTGCGGAGGGCGTAACTGTGAAGATACTGAACAGTTACTCTCTGTTTTTTAATTAGCCTGCGTATACAATAATTTTCTTGGCAAGCTCCTTATCCAGGCCGATTTTGCTGCCCTTTACCATAACCACATAATACCCGTGTAATTCTGATAAAATCGTAACCTGCGTTCCTGGGACAAAGCCCAGGGATTCCAGATAATGCCGCTGTTTTTCCAGTCCGCACACCTTATTAATGATATAAAAATGGTTAAACTCAGTTAAACTTAAAGGCATTGTGACGACCTCCTTTAAATAACGTTAGCAAAGACTAACATAGTATAACACGCATTTCATACAGATGGTATAGAAAATACATTTTTGAGAAATTTTTTCAGTTGATATCTACAGAAAAAGGAGTGAGTAATACTGGAAATAAGTATTTTCAGAAGTAAGGAAAATCAGACGTTTATTTTACGTGAGTCATCAATCATTGGTTCTGTTCTGATCTTTGCGGGATTGGTAGTCTCACAGAAGAAGACGAGGGAGAAGATGCAGACTGTGGGAACACCACAGGCGCGGAACAGCTGATTTCCATATATGGCAATGTCACCGGTAGGCGACATATCCGCTTGGTGAACCAAGCTCACAAAAAAGACTGATATAAACAATACTGTACTTCAGGAGGTTGTTGTTGGAGTCCGGTATGTTATATCAGTCTTTTTTTATAAATACAGCCGATTAACCGCTTAGGTTAAATCTGTGTCTGCGATTAATGGCAGGAATGGCTTCCACAGCCATGATCGCCGCAGCTGTGTCCCTCTCCATGATGGTCGTGATGATCACAATGCACATCAGGATCATAGCCAAGATTTCCTGCAAGCAGTGCGTTTACAGCTTCGTCTGCATTTCCTGAGACTCCGCCGAAAAGACGGATTCCAGCCTGGGCAAGTGCATTCTGGGCACCGCCGCCAATACCGCCGCAGATCAGGGTATCTACGCCATGTGCAACCAGGAATCCAGCCAGTGCGCCGTGACCGCTTCCATTGGTATCGACTACTTCGGCACTTACAACCTTGCCATCTGCAATGTCATAGATCTTGAATGCTTCTGTGTGTCCAAAGTGCTGAAAAATTTCTCCATTTTCATAAGTAACTGCAATCTTCATAATGATATCTCCTTCATTTTGTAAATTTGATTTGGGAAGTGAACTATTAAATCGGTCAGCGGCTGGCAGTTCCTGTGAAAGGTCTAAGCTGGTAAGCGGAGTCTGTTTAGATCCCTTTCGGCAACAGCATTTCCCGCAGCGCGTATGCTCCCGTCCTTCGCAGAGCCGGTAATTTCCCCCGGCTATGACAAGGCGCTGTCCAAGGACGATACATCGGGCAATTTTTCCCCGGGCAGTTTCATAAATTTCTGTGACAGTTGTCCGGGAAATATCCATCTGGGCAGCACATTGCTCGTGAGTTTTCTTCTCCAGATCTACCAGACGGATGACTTCATATTCATCCAGAGTCAGAGTGACAGCTTCCGACTCTCTGGGACATTCTTCCGGAGAAAAAGATTCATATTGGGGTGCCTGGCAGATTCTGCGGCATCTGGGCGGTCTTGGCATATACGTCACCTCCTTGTTTTCGACATATGTCGATTATAAACCAGAAGAAGAGAAAATTCAATACTAGTTGACAATTTTTTTTATTTGGAGTACAGTCCAAGAAGAGATAAAATCGTTATTGCTCAAAAGCAATTTTTTTCTGGAATTTCGGGCACAATTGGAGCAGTAATGTAAAATTAACAGAAGAGGTACGAATATGCTGAAAGTAAAGAACCTGACTTTTGAAGTGAATGAAGAAGGGAAAAAGCGCTGTCTGGTAAATCACATCAGTTTTGATGTTCAGGATGGGGAAATGCTGGTAATCACCGGACCTAATGGAGGTGGAAAATCCACCCTGGCCAAGGTACTGGCTGGCATTGAGAAAGCAAACAGCGGAGAAATTTATCTAGATGATGAGAACATTACAGGATACGATATTGATCATCGTGCAAATGCGGGAATTGGCTATGCATTTCAGCAGCCACCCCGCTTTAAAGGTATGACCGTGGCAAGAATGTTATCTCTTGCAGCAGGAAAGAATTTAACGGAAAAAGAGAGCTGTGACCTTCTCTCAGCTGTAGGACTTTGTTCCGAAGATTACCTGAACCGTCAGCTGGATGGAACCCTTTCCGGCGGTGAAATGAAGCGAATTGAGATTGCCACAGTTTTGGCGAAGTCTCATAAAGTAAGCATTTTTGATGAACCTGAAGCAGGAATCGACCTGTGGAGCTTTTCCATGCTGATCAAGCGCTTTGAGGAGATTCATCGTGAGAAAAAGGAGTGCCTGATCCTGATTTCCCATCAGGAAAAAATCATCAATATGGCAGATAAGATCATGGTAATTGAAGACGGTGAAGTAAAGAAATATGGTACCAAAGAAGACGTTTTCCCAACCTTATTTCAGCAGGAAAAATGTCAGAAATGTCTGAATGAAGGAGGAAAATGTTGATGGTTAAAGTAGAAGAAACAACCCAGGGTGTGCTTGATAAGATCAGCGAAGGCTTTGCACAGAAAGGTGCTTTTAATCTCCGTCAGAATGGTATTTCCATCTGTCACGGTGACAGCGAACATATCAAAATAAAGAAAAAAGAGGACAAGCCGGGAATCGATATTTTCATTGACGGGGAGACAAAGGGAGAGAAGGTTTTCATCCCGGTAGTGGTAAGTGTATCTGGAATGACCGATCTGGTTTACAATGATTTTTATGTGGCAGACGGTGCAGATGTTGACATTGTTGCAGGCTGCGGAATCCACAATAGTGGCTGTAATGACAGTCGTCACGATGGTATTCATACCTTCCATGTGGGTAAAAATGCCAATGTACATTATGAGGAAAAACACTACGGAGAGGGGAATGGAACCGGAAGCAGAGTGCTGAATCCGGTAACCAATATTGAGCTTGGAGAGAACTCCGTATTTACGCTGGATACCGTTCAGATCAAAGGTGTTGATTCCACAGTCCGTACCACAAATGTGTCAATGGATGCAGATTCCAAGTTGTTTGTTCTGGAACGTCTGATGACAGACGGGGAGCAGAAAGCGGAGTCTGATATTGAAGTCTGTATGAACGGAGCGGGATCTTCTGCACAGATTATTTCCCGTTCTGTTGGAAAGGGAAATTCTTCCCAGGTTTTCCATCCGAAGGCTGTTGGAAAGAACAAATGTCACGCACATATCCAGTGTGATTCCATTATTATGGATCACGCAGAGGTGGGTTCTATCCCGGAAATCCAGGCGAAGCATGTGGATGCTGCAATTGTTCATGAGGCCGCTATTGGAAGAATTAACGATGAGCAGCTTCTGAAGCTAAGAACTCTTGGAATGACGGAAGCTGAGGCGGAAAATGTGATCATTGAGAATTTCCTGAGTTGAGAAAAACTTAAACAGAAAAATAACCATTCAGTAGGTATGTACTATTTCGCGGAGGGTGTAACTGTGAAGGTGCTGAATAGTTATACAGAGAATATAGAATCTTCTGGTTGGTTTGGAAGATTTATGAAAAATGCCAGGCTGCATCGTTCAAAGACGCTGACCTGGCATTTGGCATTATCTAATTTTTACGGATTTTTTGGAACTCCATTTGGAATAATATTTTTTGCCACTTACAACTTTGTAGGTGCGGATCCGTACATAATATTTTTTCTTTGAAACCAGTTTCTTTAAGGTTGCGCGTGTAGCAGAACCTTTTACGGTAAGGGTTTTCGCCTTTTTCATGCTGCTGTTCTGACTGTAGCTGATCTGATAGCCGCTGATGGATTTGGCCTTTTTCCAGGTAACAGTGGCTTGTTTTGCTGTTTTTGATTTTACAGAACGCAGGCTTGTTTTTGCAGGAATTACAGTTATGGTAACTGTTTTCGATGCAGCAGCGTACCGGGTTCCGGCTGCCACGGTAATGGTAACATTGGCTTTACCTGGGTTAACTGGAATTACTTTTGTTCCGGAAATCTTTACTACTTTTGTGTTAGAAGACTTCAGGGAAACTTTTCCATCTGATTCAATGCTGGTGATAATGTTTGCTTTCTTTTTGCTTTTTGTAAGCGTTATGTCAGAGGCATTGATTACAGCTGGAACAGGGGTGATTGCAGTGTCATTGTTGGAGCTGTTGTTCTGATTATTGTTGTTATTATTGGTGTTGTTATTGTTTTGACCGTTATTGTTCTGGTCATTATTACCGGATGTATTTCCGTTGTTATTATTGTTGTTGTTGTTTCCTGGTGTGCTGCTGTTCTGGTTGCCTTTATCGGAATCATTTTTACCGGAGTTATCTTTGCCGGAATCATCTTTACCAGAGTTATCTTTACCAGAATCGTCTTTACCGGAATCGTTTTTACCGGAGTCATCTTTACCGGAATCATCTTTACCAGAATCGCCTTTACCGGAATCATCTTTACCAGAATCATCTTTACCGGAGTCATCTTTACCAGAATCATCTTTACCAGGATTATCTTTTCCTGCGTCCGAGTCATCCTTGTCAGGAGCTGCTGTGATCGTAAAGGTTGTGTTAATAATGCCGGTGTAATTTCCAGCTCCAGTAATAGTTACAGTAGCAGTACCTTCCTTCACATTATCTTTATAAGAAACTGTGAAATCAGTGCCTGCTGCAAGCGTCTTGTCTCCGTATGTAACGGTAACATCCGGGCATTTCTCTGTTCCGTCACTGGTGTAGGAATACTGGGAAAGTGAAGCGGAATAGCGGCTGATATCCAATGGTTTAATGGTAAAGTCTTTCGTAACGGAACCAGTATAATTTCCAGTTCCAGTGAGGATTGCGGAAGCAGTACCCGCATTCACGTTGTTTGCATAAGTGACTGTGAAATCGGTATCTTCGCTAAGCCAGCGGGTTCCTGAATAAAGACGGACATACCGTTGTTCTTTGGCAGTTCCATCGTAATCAAAGGAATCATTGTATAATGTAACTTCATAATTACTGATATCAGCGGGAACAATCTGGAAATCTTTTGTAACAGAACCAGTGTAATTTCCACTGCCGTTTACGATAACAGAAGCAGTACCTGCATCCCAGTTGTTTCGGTAGGAAACGTAATAATCCTGGTTCAGAGTTAATTCTTTGTCCCCGCTTTTTACCGTGACGGTTGGGCGCAAAGAGGAGCCTGTGTAGGTAAGGCTTTCATCGGAAAGTGTAACCGTGCAGCTGCTGATGTCAGCTCTGTTTATGGTAAAGGATTTGGTTACATATCCCTGGTAATTTCCAATTCCGTCAATTCCAACCCACGGAGAATTGTAATAGCTGCTTGGTTCAATGTTGTTGTGGTATGTTACGATGAAATCCCTGTCTTTTACCAGGATTTTACCGCTGTGGGTAACTGTCACTTCAGGAGTTACTTCAGAACCAGTGTAGTATGCAGGGGCAACGGAGAAGCTGGCATTGGACATACTGAGCTTCTGGATGTTATAAGTGGTTTCCACAGAACCTGTATAAACACCAATTCCGGTAACCGTGAGTTTTACAGTGCCGGCATTGATAAGATCGCCATCATAGGTGATCTCGTAATCAGTACCTTCTGTAAGCAGTTTATTGTTTACTTTCAAATGAACAGATGGTTTATGTTCCGTTCCGTCGAATACAAAATAACTGGAAGGAAGGTACCAGCTGGCTGTATCATCACTGATCATATTTACATAAACCTTGGCAGTAAATACAGCGGATGGATTGGTCTTCTCCTGGATGGTAAAGGTGGCAAATCCTGGTTTTAATGCTGTAATGGTACACGTATTCTTGCCGGTTTGTTCTACTGAGACAATGCTTTCATCTGAACTGCTAATCTTCCAGTTGGTGATTTGGTCATAGTCCTTATTTGCGCTGGCAAAATAGGAATACCAGAGAATATCAGCAGTTCCGCCAGGCTCCATCTGATAGATTTCTTTCATTTCCTGATAGAAAGTATTGGAGGCGTCCTTTTTCTGAACGTCTAATTCAACTGGGACAGAGAACTGCTTCTGATAACCACAGACGCGGCATGTTCCAGTGAGCAGTGCATTTTCAGCTTTGTCAGCGTAATTATATTTATGTCCATTTTCAATTCTGGCTGCATGGTTGCTGGAAAGATCATTCAGGCTGATTTCGTAGAAGGTATTAAACTGATTTTTCCAGGTGTACCAGATTGCTTTGCCGTTGCTGACAATTGGAGCACAATCAGAAAGGTTTCCAGCCATTTTGTGGGTTGTACCAACCTGCTGGCCAGTTCCATCTACAGCTGTGTAATAAACATAACCCTGGTTTGACCACAGCAGGATGAAACTGTTGTTTCCGGTTTTGACTAGGTGTGGTGTAAGCGCGCTGTCATCGGTGCCCGCGTAATTGGAATAAAAGTGCGTGAAGGTTTCCCCGCTGGATTTATCCATAGAAGTAATGAAAACATCTCTGGTGGTGGCGGTACTGTCCGTGTCTTTGGTGCCTGCAATTAAGTAGGCAGAATCGGAGTATTCGAAAGCACCCAGGGAAGCTCCTGTGTAATTGTAGTGAATACTGGTGTCGTTTACCAGAGACATAAAAGTAAGGCTTTTACATGGAGTGGCAATTCCGGACTGGAAGTTACCGCTGCTGATATCAGATACATATTTGGAAAGAACCAATGCAGTTGGGTAACCTTCTCCATGATCCACGCCAAGGAGAGTTCCATTGTCTACCTGTATAAACTGATTGAAAGAATGGCTTACATAACCATTGGAGGTATTCCATACACCAGTGAATTTGTCAACAATATTCATGCTTGACGTATCTACTGAAAATGTAACATTTGCCTGGTGTCCATTGTACATTTTGTGGCAGGTTCTTACAAAAAGGTAATTTCCGTTTATAACCATCCGCGCGGAACCGGCATCAAAGGGATAAGCTGTGTTGGCACCAAAAAGACCACAGGATCCAAGTGCTTTCCAGTCCTTCGTATATTTTGTTACATGATAAACCTCTACAGAATCATCGTGGTCCGTATTATTTTGTCCGGACAGAACATAGTAATTATCAGCGCTTTCATAGAATGCTCCAAAAACTGGTAGTGACAGTGGCACAGTCACTGTACGCTGATAATTATAGGATGAATCATAATATTCAACTAAAAGAGTTCCGTCCAGAGCTCCGGCTTGAACTCGCATCAAACCGCCATCCGGGCTTGTAGTTAAATAAGAGCTGACAGTGGAAGACCAGACCGTATAGTTCTGATATTCCAGGTTACGTCCTGAGTAGGAGTTGCATGTTGCAGTAATAGATGGATCAATTTCAATATCTGCTTCTACAATAGAAGCTCTGGGGGCTGCATTCGCATAGTCAATAATGGAAGTCTCGTCCGCTATCTCTGTATCCGCAATTTCTTCCTCCGACACCTCCCCATCTGAAAATCCCTGCTCATTGATATCGGATTCATCAGATGCAAAATCACTTGTGGTTTCCGCCTCTTCATTGGAAAAGAAGCTGCTGTCTTCGTTGGCAGAATCCGGATCTTCTATCTGGAAGCTGTCTTGTGAAGTATCGTCTGAAGAAACGGATACTTCTGGGTCTGCTTCATCTGATGCGACTAAATTGTCGGAGAAATCTGAGAAATCCTCGCCATAAACAGGAGCGGTTCCCAACATGGACAGAGAAAGCAGGATAGACAAAAGCTTTGCTTTTTTGTTTTTCATACATTTCCTCCTTAAAGTGTGACCTATTTCTGGAATAATTTTACTATAAAGACATAGCGATTTCTATATGAAAATATTACGGAAATCCATTTATTCCGTGCTGAAAAATATAAGTCTGGCATTTACCAGGATCTACAATGCAATCACTGGAAATGCAGATGCAGTAGAGGAAAATGGCGAGGCAGTCCGTCTGTACCAGAATTTCTGGAGCTCCACAAGGGAAAATGTGAAAAGGGGCACAAATTTAGTTTTTCATTTAAGAAAATGTGAAAAAATGTGAAATTAGCACTCACCTCTTGACAATGGAAGTCGATTTTTGTCCTGGCTTGTGTATCCCGAAAGTGGCTATTTTACAGGCTTTCCGGGGCATCAGTCATTTTGTCTGGTATTGTAAAGCAGTGTCAGATTTGTCGTAAATGTCGTAAATTTGTGGTCAAAAAATGATGAGAAATGGAGAGTGCTAATAAAATGAACGCAGGTAGCGAAGCAACTGCGTTCATGAGCAAGTAGCGAAAGCGGATTGCGAATGTCCTATTTGTAACGTACACGAATGTAAATGGGCATCTGATTCCGAACCTTACCTATAAATCCGGTGAACAGATGGAGCGGATTGGCAAGTATGGGTTCTTACGCAGAGATTATCTGAAGAACCATAAAAATTCTCTGTATCAGGTCATGCTTCTGCAGGACACCATTGGAGAACATCTTCTGGAAGTGGATAAGGCAGCCAGAGAACGGGAAGAGGTAATTCTGAAGCAGTTAGAAGAAAAAGAACCATTGCCGGACAAAGAAGCAGATCAGATGGCATGGGTGAGAGCTGCCAACCAGCACAGAGCGATTGCAGAAGAGATTATTCTCAAGGAATTGATTTATATTTAAATGGGGGGATGAGGTCGTGGATTGCGACCTCATTATTATGTGAGAACATGAAATAGCAGTAGGCATAATGAGAAAAATAGGGTAATATAACAGTAAGCAATTGGTGTAGTTTTGAAATGCCGATTTGGCATTTCAAGTTATAGAAGGGAATTGATAATGAAAAAAGAGATATTAATAGCAGATAATATTGACAACATTTATGATGAAATAAATGCGTTGATCAGGGAAAAGAAAACTAATGTAAAAAAAGTTGTGAATGATGCCATTATTTCTCTTAATTGGGGAATTGGAAAAAGACTTAGTGTGGAGTTAACTGGAAATAATAAGCCTGAGTATGGAAAAAAAGTTGTTACAGAAGTCAGTAAAAGGCTGGAACAGGAGTATGGTTCGGGATTTGATAAAACATCAATTTCAAGAATGATTAAGTTTTATCAGGAATTTCCTGACTTCGAAAAAGTTGCGACACTGTCGCAACAATTGACCTGGTCGCATTTTGTAGAGATTCTGCCAATACAAGATGAGTTAAAAAGAGATTTTTATGCCGCAATGTGTATGCAGGAAAACTGGTCAGTGCGAACACTGCGTGAAAGAAAAAAATCCATGCTTTATGAACGAACTGCAATATCGAAGAAACCAGAAGAAACGATTAAAAATGAAATTGCAGAATTACGAGATGATGGAAAAATGAGTCTGGATCTTTTTTACAGAGATCCATATATGCTTGATTTTCTCGGTTTACGTGATACTTATAGTGAAAAAGATTTAGAAAATGCTATTCTTGCAGAATTAGAAAAATTTATTCTGGAAATGGGATCGGATTTTGCATTTTTAGCAAGACAGAAACATTTTGTACTGGATGGCAAGGACTACTATATGGATTTATTATTCTATCATAGAGGCTTGAGAAGGTTGGTTCTTGTTGAACTAAAGCTTGGAGAATTTGAACCGCAGGATAAAGGACAAGTCGAACTGTATTTGCGATGGCTGGAAAAGAATGAAAGAGTGGAAGGTGAAGAAAGTCCGGTTGCACTTATATTATGTGCAGAAAAATCACAGGAAACCATAGAATTAATGCAATTGGATCATGGAAATATCCATGTGGGACAGTATATGACCCAAATGCCCCCAAAAGAACTTCTGGAACAGAAGCTATCCCTTGCTATTGCAAATGCGAGAGAATTGTTAGAACAGAGGAAAGAAGAACAAAAATTTGTCATTAAAGGCAAAGGGACTGTTATCCCTGATGTTAAGTCTGCCAGAGGACTGGAATTACAATATGCAGGGACTGGCAACATTGAGCAGAGATGGGATTGATCATGGGTATGGAAACATGAAAACAGCCACCAGATGCTTTCCATCCGGTGTAGCCAGATATGACAAGGAGCCAATCTTTCAGAATAATCTTCTTTTTTACAATGGTATGTATTATCAGATTGGAGAAGAACACAAGGAGTTCTGTGCAGAGAAAACGCAGGATGAGGACGGTGCAATGGTCATAACACAGAATCCTACCCTTGCTCCGGCGGTACAGAAATCAAAGTATGAACCGAAAGCACAGGAAGCCGATGTCAGTGTCAGCTCCGATACAGTCAAGGACGCTACCGCTTTCTTGGAAACATTCTTTAAGCTCTATCCGATAGCTACGGAAAAGGAACTTGCCTACTATGTCAAAGACGGCGTGCTTGCTCCTGTATCCGGCGATTATGTATTTTCGAAACTGGTAAATCCTGTCTTTACCAAAGATGGCGATAACCTCAAGGTCAGTGTGTCTGTGAAATATCTGGATAACAAATCGAAAATGACACAAATCTCACAGTATGAGCTTGTGCTTCATAAGGACGATAACTGGAAGATTGTAGGATAAAATCAAAAGGCTTGCTTTCGTATAAACTACGGACAGCAGGCCTAAATATTACATTAAATGTATATCACTCCATTTTTTCATATCTTGAAGAATCGGTACAAAACTTTTCCCTAAATCAGTTAAAGAATATTCTACTTTCGGTGGGACTTCTTGATATACATATCGTGAGATAAACCCATCTTGCTCTAATTCTCTAAGCTGTTTCGTCAAAGTAGACTGTGTAATATCGCCTAATCTTCGGCGTAGTTCCCCGAATCTTTGGATTTCATATTCTGAAATATACCACAAAATAGTTATTTTCCACTTTCCACTTAAAATATTTTGGAAAATGTGAAAAATGTGAAAAATATGTGAAATTAGCACTCGCCTCTTGACAGTGCTAACAATGCGTGTTATATTACATGCAGAACAAAGGAAGAGAGAAAAAGAAATCTTCCAGTTTCAACAACGATGTTAATTAAACACGCAAGTGTTCACAATATAAGGAGGAATGGATTATGTTAATGCCTAGTATTTTTGGAGAAGATTTATTTGATGACTGGATGAGATTACCTGTAGAAAGAGAGAATCACAGAGGTTACAGAGCTGCTGAATTGATGAAGACAGATATTAAGGATGTGGATGGAAATTATGAGCTGAGCATTGATCTTCCAGGATTCCATAAAGAGGATGTGAAGATTCAGCTGAAGGATGGCTATCTGAACATTCAGGCTTCCAGAACCGAGAATAAAGATGATAAAGACAATAACGGCAAATACGTTCACAGAGAGCGTTACACCGGACAGTGCTCCAGAAGCTTTTATGTAGGTAAGGAACTGGAGCATGAGGACATCCATGCGAAATATGACAATGGTGTTCTGACTGTTACTTTCCCGAAGGAAGCGAAGAAGAAAGTGCCGGAAGAGAAGAAGTTTATTTCTATTGAAGGCTGATTTCCGGGGAAAGAGCTGTTTTAACAGATAAGAATTCCCACAGGAAACTGATAACAGATAATAACTGGCGCGGAGCAGTTCACCTGCTTCGTGCCGATGAAATAAATGATTGAAATAGATAATTGAATTAGATAATACAGAGTGTGCATTAGCCGTAAATCAGAAGCGGCGGCTGATATTGCCGACTTACATAAGTAACAAGTGAAAGCGGCAGAGCATGTTTTATTTGATGTGCTTGCAGTGTATGGATTATTCAGCGATATTGAAATAATGGTAAACAGCTTCTTTTATATAGATTGTGTTTTAGATTGTGTTTCATTTTAAGACGATTTTCTAATTTACATAGATTTTGTTTCATACCCCCTCATTTCCTGCCGGCTACCCACCGGCAGGTTTTTTCTTATGTCTTTACATCATTTCACCTGTCTGCTATACTTGTCTGGAATTGTTGATAACTGCAAAGGACAGAACAAAAAATCTCCCACAAATTATGATGTACATCTTGCAGAAAGCCTTTTCAAACAGGCTCCAGAGCGTGAAAACAAGATGTTGCTGCAGTAATCGTGGATGGTAAAAACATGTTACTGTTTACCTGTTCACAGTAACAAAAACATTTTCAGAGAAGGAATTTACCCATGAATTACATTGTATTTGACCTGGAATGGAATCAGAGTCCGGGGGGAAAAAGGTGGTCTAACAGCCGTCTGCCTTTTGAAATCATAGAAATCGGCGCCATAAAACTAAATGAAGAGAAAGAAATTGTGGATAGCTTTCAGCGTCTGATCAAGCCCCAGGTGTACAATTGGATTCATGACAGCATTCATGAAGTGATTCACATGAATTATAAGGATCTGCAGAATGGAACTCTTTTCCCACAGGCCATCACGGAATTTTTGGAATGGTGTGGCGAAGAATATATTTTCTTTACCTGGGGAAATCAGGATGTAATGGAACTGCAGCGGAACATGAAATATTATGGAAAACTTTCCCTGCTGAAAGGTCCTGTGACTTATTATGATGTGCAGAAATTATTTGCCATTCGTTATGAAGATAATGACGAGCGCCGTGCCCTGGAATTTGCTGCTGATAAAATGGGCGTGGAGAAGAAAATGGATTTTCACCGCGCTCTGGGAGATGCTTATTATACTGCATGTATTCTCCAGAAAATAGAAGATAAATACATTTTTCCAAACTCATCCCTGGACGTGTATCAGAATCCCAAGAGTAAGCGTGAAGAGATTCACATATCCTATCCAACCTATGATAAATATGTATCCCGAGAGTTCTATTCCCGCGAAAAAGCCATGAAGGACCGGGAAGTAACCAGCACGAAATGTCCATTATGCCATAATCCGGCCAAGCGTAAGATACGTTGGTTTATGAATAATTCCAAGGTTTATTACAGTGTGTCCCTTTGTCAGGAGCACGGCTTTGTACTGGGAAAAATTAGGATTCGCCGAACGGAAGACAATAAGTATTATGTAATTAAGAAGCTCACCAATGTAACAGATGAAGAAGCCGATGAAATCCGCCAGAAACGTGATGCTCATCGAGCCAAACGGAGACTGAAGAAAGAAGAGCAGTAAATCCGTGAAACTACTGCTTGTAATGAATGAAAAACTAACATTTGGTTAATAGAAAAATCCCCTCCAATCACATATGCTGTTTATAAGTAATACAACAACAGCGTATAAAAAGGAGGGGATTTTATGAGTTTAAGAAATTATTTTTACAGGTTTGGGAAATACATTCTGACATTTTTCTTTGTAACACTGCTGATGGTTCTCTTTGGTCCGCTACAGGCGCAGGCTGCTATTACCAAGGAAGTTACCACAGATGGTTTTAAACTCAGTGGAACGGGCAGCATGAATGTGTGGGATGGAGACGAATTCCGCTATTATATCGGTTATCAGATCCCTCATGAAGACTCCATGGATTACAAGGTAGATGTGACTATGACTTTTCAAAGTTCCAGTCTGACACCAGGCAGGGCAAGCGTGTATCTGGATGACGACAGCATACCCTTATATTCAAACGGAGGTACGGTGCTGCAGGGCTCAGCCACGTTCTCCAAATCTGATGAAATGGAATTGATGGAAATATTTGTAAATTATGATAGTTTTCCAAGTGAGCAGAACGTAGATTTTTCCATCACTGTAAATGTGCGGGAAAATCGCAAAAACGCAGATATTGCCATTTATCCGCCGGAAAACAATTACGATAAAACCACAGGAATGTTCCTGGTAACGGTTGACGATCCTTATGTTTTTTATTCAAATAAGGATTCGTCCAAATATTCTGTAAGTATTTCGGATTCATCAGTGGCACAGGTTACAGGCATTACTCCAAAATCCAATGACAGCTTTGAGGTGAGCGTATATTTTGCAAAAGCAGGTTCGGCGGATTTCGTTTTTAAATATGGAAATCAGACGAAAAAGGTGACCTTCACAGTAGCGAAAACAGTCATAACTGTTTCCAGCTCCATCTCCCTAAAGGTGGGGGATACCACTATGTTTTCCAATTATGTTTTCAAAACCGGCGGTGGAAGCATCACCATCAAGAAAGTGAAATCCAGTAATAAAAAGATCGTTGATGCAGCCGGAGGATTCCTGATCGCAAAGAAGCCTGGCACTGCCAAGGTAAGTGCCCTGGTAAATGGCAAGCGGAGAACCATAACCGTGATCGTCGGCAAAAAGCCTGCCCCAAAGCCAAAACTCAAACAGCTTCAGGTAAAAGTGAAAGGATATAAATATTATCCGGATTCCGGCAAAACCATTTACACAACCCGCTTCACCAATAAATCCAAAAGCACCATCACAAAAGTGAAGCTGAAATTTACCATGACCATTAATGAAGAAATGACCCGCACCAAAACCTTTAAGGTCAATATAAAACCGGGAAAGACAAAAACCATGAAGCTGAATATAGGAAAACTAATAGCAGATCCTTCAAATATTACGGTGAAATGTCTGAAATTCTGGTATAAGAGTTGAGAAATGAAATTGTAGTAATAGGAGCATTTCGAATAAAGAGATAAAAGAATATTGTGTAAAGTAGAGGAACTACAATAATACAGGGCTAAGAACGAAAATGCGTAATGCAGTTTTCAATCTTAGCCCTTATTCTATAAAGTCGGTGTTGTCAGCAGACTGGTCATGATCGACCGTTCATATTGCATTCCCCATCCAACCATCTGACCATTGAAATAATACTTGCTCTTTAATCTCAATGGTCCTACAGCGTTGGAAAGAATCGCCTGTTTCTTGGTAAGAACACTGAGGTCTGTTCCTGTGGGGACGGTCACGTATACATTTTTTGTGTAGTAGAATGGATAAGTATTTCCGCAATTATTCAGCAGATACTGCTCACTTGGAAGATTTTTCTTCGGAACAGGATTCTTGCTTATTTTAACTTTTTTACATTCGAAATTGTCGAAACCGTAATCCAGAAGGCTCTTTGTGTCAGCCCAGGCGCCATTTACAGAATTCATCACAACTGCAACCAGGGTCATATTTCCACGCTTGGCATAGGTGATCAGAGTCGCACCGGCAGCATCTGTGTAGCCTGTTTTTCCACCCAGAACACCATCGTAGGCGTAATCCCTGCCAGCCATCATCTTGTGATGATTGAGCAGATAACGGGTTTCTGTAAAAATATTGGTAGGTGGAATTTCATAAAGATCTGTGGTGAAAAATTTCCTGCAAAGTGGATTCTGCCATGCAGCCTTGGCTATTTTTGCCATGTCACCTGCGGTGGTTATATGAGTCTCATCAGGAAGTCCGTTAGGGTTATTAAAATGGGTGTTTTTGCATCCAAGCTGCTGGGCTCTGGTGTTCATCAGCTCTACAAACTTCTTCACAGAACCGGAAACTTCTTCCCCAATACCAAGTGCCATTTCATTGGCTGATTCCAGCATCAGTGCCATAAGACATTGTTCAACTGTGAAGACCTCTCCGGCATCACCATAAATGGTGGAGCTTCCCGCTTCAATTCCGTAAGCCGCCTGCTGGGAAAGGGTAAGCTGTGCGTTCACATCCAGGTTCTCACATCCAAGAAGACAGGTGAGAAGCTTGGTAATACTGGCTGGGTAAAGCTGAGTATTGGCATTCTTGGAATACAGGACTGCCTCTGTATTTAAGTCCATGAGAACTGCTGACTGCGCCTCAATCTTAGGACCCTCCGGCCACCCCTCAATGGAATCGGTATCAGCTGCCTGTGCATAATATTCGGTATGCGGATCCGGAGTAGGAGTGGGAGATTCGCTGGCAGTGTCTGTAGCTTCTGCCCAGACAGCGCCCGTCTGCCCAAGCAGCATTGCTGCTGTCAGGATTCCACAGAAAATCCGCTTTATTTTCATATGAAGATTTTTCCTGATCATATAAAATCCTTTCTTAAAATAGTACATAAAATTCCCAATACGTAATTGCATTATACCACTTTTCTTTATGTAAAACTATTAAAAGAGTGTGAATTGTTCACAGCACCCCGGAAAATCCACAAATTCAGCATTATTTTCCCCTATTCTCCCCATTTTTTCAGCGGAAAAACACTTGACATATAGAAATTCAGACCCTTATAATAGACAGGAAACAGAATAGTTAAAGACTGTGATGGAGACAGTAAGCTGATTTTGAACGTTTAAGGTTGTGCAGACACAGACAGCAGCAATCTTTTCAGCGAGACGGGGATGGTGTAAGCCCGCTGCAAGTAGATTCAGCCGAAGATCACTCCGGAGTTTTATCTCTGAAGGAACAAGTAGGAGATAACGGAATTCCCCCGTTACAGGGAGCGTGTATCGGCTGCGTGTGCAAGCCTGTACAATGTAACAGGTGGTATAACGAGTGCTGACAGCTTTCGTCCTTTTGCAGGATGAGAGCTTTTTTTATGCAGACGGAGAATCCTGCAGGCAGGATTTTTTATGTAACAGGAAATCCCAACAGCAATCGACTGATAATTTTAAAGGAGGAAAAAGCTTTGTACCAGAAAGTAGACACGAATCTGAATTTCGTAGATCGCGAGAAAAAAGTAGAAGAATTCTGGAAAGAAAACCATATTTTCGAAAAAAGTATGGAAAACCGTAAAGAAGGCCCGACTTACACATTCTATGACGGACCGCCAACAGCAAACGGCAAGCCGCATATCGGCCATGTGCTGACACGTGTTATCAAGGATATGATCCCGAGATACCGTGCAATGAAGGGCTACATGGTTCCGCGTAAGGCTGGATGGGATACCCATGGTCTTCCAGTAGAGCTTGAAGTAGAGAAGAAGCTTGGTCTGGATGGAAAAGAGCAGATCGAGGAATACGGTATGGAGCCGTTCATTCAGCAGTGTAAAGAGAGTGTCTGGAAATACAAAGGAATGTGGGAGGATTTCTCCTCAACAGTTGGTTTCTGGGCTGATATGGAGCATCCATATGTAACTTACGAGGACAATTATATTGAGTCCGAGTGGTGGGCACTGAAAGAAATCTGGAACAAAGGCCTCTTATACAAAGGCTTCAAGATCGTTCCTTACTGTCCACGCTGCGGAACCCCGCTTTCATCCCAGGAGGTTTCCCAGGGCTATAAATTAGTAAAAGAGCGTTCTGCAATCGCACGTTTCAAAGTGGTTGGAGAGGATGCATATTTCCTGGCATGGACCACAACACCGTGGACACTGCCTTCTAACGTTGCACTTTGCGTAAATCCGGATGAGACTTACTGTAAAGTAAAAGCAGCAGACGGATACACTTATTATATGGCAGAAGCACTTCTTGACAAAGTACTTGGCAAGCTTGCAAAGGAAGAAGAGCCTGCATATGAGGTCCTGGAAACCTATAAAGGAAAAGACCTGGAATACAAGGAATATGAGTCACTGTTTAAATGCACAGGTGACTATGTAGCATCCAAGGGCAAGAAAGCGCATTATCTCGTATGTGATAACTACGTTACCATGAGTGATGGTACCGGTATCGTTCATATCGCTCCTGCATTTGGTGAAGACGACAGCCGTGTAGGACGTGAATATGACCTTCCGTTTGTACAGTTTGTAGATGGCAAGGGTGATCTTACTGCTGAGACACCATATGCCGGTGTATTTGTTAAGAAAGCAGACCCAATGGTACTGGCTGATCTTGAAAAAGAAGGCAAGCTGTTCGATGCTCCGAAATTTGAGCATGATTACCCACACTGCTGGCGTTGCGATACACCACTGATCTACTACGCAAGAGAATCCTGGTTTATTAAAATGACAGCTGTTAAAGATGACCTGATCCGCAATAACAACACCATTAACTGGATCCCGGAGAGTATCGGTAAAGGACGTTTCGGCGACTGGCTTGAGAACGTTCAGGACTGGGGAATCAGCCGTAACCGTTACTGGGGAACTCCACTGAATATCTGGGAGTGCAGCTGCGGTCATATGGAATCTGTTGGAAGCCGTCAGGATCTCTATGAGAAAACTGGTGACGAGCGCGCCAAGACAGTAGAGCTTCACCGCCCATACATTGACGAGCTTACCATGAAGTGTCCGGAGTGCGGCGGCACTATGCACCGTGTACCGGAGGTTATTGACTGCTGGTTCGATTCAGGAGCAATGCCATTTGCACAGCATCATTATCCATTTGAGAATCAGGAATTGTTCAAACAGCAGTTCCCGGCAAACTTTATTTCTGAGGCTGTTGACCAGACAAGAGGATGGTTCTACTCCCTTCTTGCTGAGTCCACTCTTCTGTTTAATCAGGCTCCATATAAGAATGTTATCGTTCTTGGACATGTTCAGGATGAGAACGGCCAGAAGATGAGTAAGTCCAAGGGAAATGCAGTTGATCCGTTTGATGCACTTCAGACATACGGTGCAGATGCCATCCGCTGGTACTTCTACATCAACAGTGCACCATGGCTGCCGAACCGTTTCCATGGCAAGGCTGTTCAGGAAGGTCAGCGTAAATTCATGGGTACTCTGTGGAATACTTATGCATTCTTTGTACTTTATGCAAATATTGATAACTTTGATGCTACCAAATATACACTTGACTATGACAAGCTTCCGGTTATGGACAAATGGCTCCTCAGCAAGCTGAATACACTTGTAAAGACTGTTGACGAGGATCTGAACGACTATAAGATTCCGGAGACTGCAAGAGCACTTCAGGGCTTTGTAGACGAGATGAGTAACTGGTATGTAAGACGCTGCCGTGAGCGTTTCTGGGCAAAAGGCATGGAGCAGGATAAGATCAATGCGTACATGACTCTTTACACAGCACTGGTAACAGTTGCCAAGGCTGCAGCTCCGATGATCCCGTTCATGACAGAGGATATTTACCAGAATCTTGTAAGATCTCTGGACAAAACAGCTCCTGAGAGTATCCATCTCTGCGACTTCCCGGAAGTAAAGGAAGAGTGGATCAACAAGGATCTGGAAGAAAACATGGAAGAAGTTCTGGATGTTGTTGTTCTTGGCCGTGCATGCCGTAACACAGCAAACATCAAGAACCGTCAGCCAATCGGAACCATGTATGTAAAAGCTCCGAAGGTGATGGATAAATATTTCACAGACATTATTGCAGACGAGCTGAATGTAAAAGAAGTGAAATTTGCAGATGATGTGGAATCCTTCATTTCCTACAGCTTCAAACCACAGCTTCGTACAGTTGGACCGAAATACGGCAAGCTTCTTGGCGGAATCCGTACTGCACTTGCAGAAATCAACGGCAGCAAGGCCATGAGCGACCTGAAAGCAAACGGTATACTTGTACTTGATATCGATGGAAACAAGGTTGAGCTTACAGAGGAAGACCTGCTCATCGAGACTGCACAGACAGAAGGTTATGTAACAGAGTCTGAAGGCGAGACTGCAGTTGTTCTGGATACCAACCTGACACCTGAGCTGATCGAAGAGGGCTTTGTCCGCGAGATCATCAGTAAGGTACAGACCATGCGTAAAGAGGCTGGCTTCGAGGTTATGGATAAGATCCGTGTTTCCGTAAAAGACAACGACAAGATCATCGAGACCATGAAGGCAAACGAGGCTGAGATCAAATCTGAAGTTCTGGCTGAGAAAGTCGTTTATGGCGAGACAGATGGTTATGTAAAAGAGTGGAATATCAATAAAGAGCATGTAACTCTTGGTGTAACAAAGCTCTGATTTAACAATAATTTCACTTTTGGTTCTATGTTTTGAGACATTTTTACTTTATTATAAGCAAGGTGTTCCGTGGAAGGTTCTGAATTTCAGAACCTTCTGCGTGGTATCTGATAAATCATGTTACAGTTTACCGCATTTGCCGCAGGATTCAGGGCAGATGTTAATGAAACATACAACAGGAGGAACAAAATGATTGACAAACAGTTTGACAAAGAAACCTTCAAGAAAAGTGTAAAAGACAACGTTAAGTTTCTTTATCGCAGAAAGCTTGAAGAGGCAACTCAGGAGCAGCTTTTCCAGGCAGTAAGCTACACAGTGAAGGATGTAATCATCGATAACTGGCTTGATACACAGAATGCTTATGAAGAGCAGGATCCGAAGATCGTATATTATATGTCCATGGAGTTTCTTATGGGACGTGCCCTTGGAAACAACCTTTTAAACCTTGGCGCATACGGTGAAGTGAAAGAAGCCCTTGAAGAGCTTGGAATCGACATCAATGCACTTGAGGATCAAGAGCCGGATCCGGCACTTGGAAACGGCGGTCTTGGAAGACTTGCAGCATGCTTCCTTGATTCCCTTGCTACACTTGGATACAGTGCATATGGATGCGGAATCCGTTACCGTTATGGTATGTTCAAACAGGAAATCAGAGACGGATACCAGGTTGAAGTACCGGATGCATGGCTTGAGGAAGGCTATCCATTTGAGCTTCGTCGTCCGGAGTATGCAAAAGAGGTACACTTCGGCGGATATGTAAGAGTTGAATATGACCAGGCAACCGGTCAGAACAAATTCATCCATGAAGGATACCAGGCAGTAAAGGCTATCCCATACGATATGCCAATCGTTGGATACGAGAACAATGTAGTAAATACACTTCGTATCTGGGATGCAGCTGCTATCGAAGAATTTGGATTTGATTCCTTTGACAAAGGTGACTACAAGAAAGCCGTTGAGCAGGAGAACCTTGCAAAGGATATCGTAAACGTTCTTTATCCGAACGACAATAAAATGTCCGGTAAAGAGCTTCGTCTGAAACAGCAGTACTTCTTCGTATCTGCAAGTATTCAGGCTGCAATCGAGAAATATAAGAAAACACATAATGATATTAAGAAGCTCCACGAGAAAGTCGTATTCCAGATGAACGATACTCATCCGACTATGGCTGTTGCAGAGCTTATGCGTCTTCTTATGGATCAGGAAGGTCTTGGCTGGGACGATGCCTGGGCTGTAACTACCAAATGTGTTGCTTACACCAACCATACCATTATGGCTGAGGCTCTTGAGAAATGGCCGATCGAGCTGTTTTCCAGACTTCTTCCACGTGTATATCAGATCATCGAAGAGATTAACCGTCGTTTTATCATCGAAGTACAGAATAAATATCCTGGAAACTATGAGAAGATCAAAAAGATGGCAATCATCTATGACGGACAGGTTAAGATGGCACACCTTGCAATCGTTGCAGGTTTCTCTGTAAATGGTGTTGCAAGACTTCATACAGAAATCCTGAAGAATCAGGAGTTAAAAGACTTCTATGAGATGATGCCTGAGAAGTTTAATAATAAAACCAACGGTATCACTCAGAGACGTTTCCTTCTTCACGGAAACCAGAATCTTGCTGCATGGATCACAGACCATATTGGACCAGACTGGATCACAGATCTTTCCCAGATCGGCAAGCTGAAAGTATACGCTGATGATGAGAAAGCACTTCAGGAGTTTATGAACATTAAATTCCAGAACAAACAGCGTCTTGCGAAATATATTCTGGAGCACAATGGTGTTGAAGTTGATCCTCACTCCATTTTCGATGTACAGGTTAAGAGACTTCATGAGTATAAGAGACAGCTTCTCAATATCCTTCATGTAATCTATCTGTACAATCAGATTAAATTACATCCGGAGATGGATTTCTATCCAAGAACCTTCATCTTTGGTGCGAAAGCATCCGCAGCATATGAGCGCGCGAAAAAGATCATCAAACTGATCAACTGCGTAGGTGATGTTGTAAACAACGATCCATCAATTGGTGGTAAGATCAAGGTTGTATTTATCGAGAACTACAGAGTATCCAATGCTGAGCTGATTTTTGCAGCAGCAGATGTTTCTGAGCAGATTTCTACTGCAAGTAAAGAGGCTTCCGGTACAGGTAACATGAAGTTCATGCTGAACGGTGCTCCTACACTTGGAACCATGGACGGTGCAAACGTAGAGATCGTTGAGGAAGTTGGTCAGGAGAACGCATTCATCTTCGGTATGAGCGCTGACCAGATCATTAACTATGAGAACCATGGCGGATACGATCCAGACTTTATCTACAACACAGATGCTGAGATCCGTCAGGTACTGATGCAGCTGATCAATGGAACCTTCTCCAGCGATACAGAGCTGTTCAGAGATATCTATGATTCTCTTCTGAATACTAAGAACTGCTCCAGAGCAGACCAGTATTTCATTCTCGGAGACTTCAGATCCTATGCTGAGGCTCAGAAGAGAGTGGAGTCAGCTTACAAAGATGAGAAGAAGTGGGCGAAGATGGCACTTCTGAACACTGCATGCAGTGGTAAATTCTCCTCTGACAGAACCATCCAGGAGTATGTAGATGATATCTGGCATCTGGATAAGGTTACTGTAACTAAGAGCGAGGCTGCTGAGAAATAAATAAGGGCAAATTTATTTTGCGAAAAAGATTATAAGAAATAATAAAAGCTGTGTTCATGCCAGAACAAATAAATTCCGGCATGGACACAGCTTTTTATATAAGATCAGTAATTTTCTTTCTGCCAGTACTCATAGGGCAGCATATGATACATTTTCCTTACGGTAGTCCGCTGACTGACATAGAGCTTTGCCAGCTCGCGTTTCTGTATATAAAGATCTTTGGGCATTTCTTCAAGGTCGTAGGGAACCTTGTCGTTTACATAATACTTTCCAAAAGAATAGAAATCAGCATTGCAGTCTGTTTCTATATAGGCTTTTTTTACAAGCTGGTGAGTCATCTGGTGGTGGTGATGGCCGTACTCGCCGTCTGCGTTGTGAGTGGCAACCTGTTTCCAGTCTTTGTAGTTCAGGACTGTGGCAATATCTGCTTCCATATCTTTTTTCCAGTAGTTCCAGCTACTGCGATCCTTTCCGATTTTGTCCGGGTAGGAAAGAATCAGATATTTGTCTCCGGTGGCTTCCATTACAGATTTAAATTCTGCGCTTCGAACCGGATCATTTCCACGGGTCATACACACTACCAGATAATCGTCCTCAATCAAATGCCGTCCGCCCCAAAGCAGATCATCATCCGGGTGCGCCACAAACATCACCTTGTCGTAACCATCCAGATCAAGGGCGTCCAGATCGGCAGCAGTTACATGTGGCAGATTCAGGTAAGGATAAAAGAGATAAAGCTTATGGCCGGCAAAGGCAATCGCGCTTAGTATTACAATTGCCGCCAGTAACTGTTTCCAGTGCCGCACTGACCAGGAAAAAAGACCGACAATGCTGGAACTGGCAGAAAAATTATTTTTCATATCAGGTACTCCAGTCTGAGTTTATTAGTATAAACGAAATGGTTATCTCAATTATACTATATTTTTCATAAGTTACAAGCCAGAGCATGTTTGGTCCGTGTGTTGGTTTATATGCTTGCGGTGCCTATTGCCTGGTATCTGGGAACCTTTAATTTTAATGGATATTCAGATGAAATTTATGGATGGAATGACTGCCGTCAGGAAAATCAGGGAAATGTTGATAGATTGCAACGTTTCTCTGCGGCTTTCTGCCTGGTCTGATTGCGTTTGCAAGGAAAGCGGATATAGGTCTAAATAATTTAATGTACATAAAACGTGATTTTTGTGTTAAAATAGTAATGAAAAACGTGAGAAAATTGCAAATAAAAGCTTATAAAACGTGATGGCTTTTTTAGAAGGGGTGAGGCTATGTATTTTAGGAGAAAGATAGATAGTTATTTAAGACAGTGGAAGGATAAAGAAAACAGACTTCCGCTAATCATTAAAGGTGCAAGACAGATTGGGAAAACGGAATCTATTGTTCATTTTGCAAGTGAAAATTATGAGAATATAGTTTTTATAAATTTTGTGCTGGAGGGGCAGTATAAAACTATATTAAGTGACGGATATAGCGTGGAAAATATTATAAAAAACATATCTCTCATAGACCCCTCTAAAAAATTTATTGCAGGAAAAACTTTGATCGTTTTTGATGAACTACAGGAATTTCCGGATATTGCCACTTCTTTGAAGGCTTTTAAGCTGGATGGAAGATTTGATGTAATTTGCAGCGGATCTCTGCTTGGAATTAACTATAAAAAGATCCACAGCAATAGCGTTGGCTATAAAACAGATTACGAAATGTTTTCCATGGATTTTGAGGAGTTTCTCTGGGCAAAGGGTTACTCAGATTTACACATCGAACAGATCCTGGAACATATGTGTTCTGGGAAAGCATTTTCTGATACGGAGCTGTCTGTTTACAAAAAACTGTTTCTTGAATATTGCGTGCTTGGGGGCATGCCAGCAGTGATCAGACAATATATAGAAACGAATACATTTTCTGATACTTTGGAAATTCAGCATCAGATTCAATTAGATTATGAAGAAGATATCAGAAAATATGCAGAAGGGTTAGACCAAACGAAGATTGCCAGTGTATATCGAAGCGTTCCGGTACAGCTGGCAAAAGAGAATAAAAAATTCCAGTTGAGTAAAATTGAGAAAAACGCAAGAAGCAGAGAGTATTCGGGCTGTATTGACTGGCTTAAGGATGCGGGAGTTGTTTCTGTCTGCTACTGTCTGGAATATCCGGAATTGCCGTTAAAAGGAAATTATGATGAATTGAAGTTTAAGCTGTACTATCCAGACACTGGCCTGCTAATTGCCTCTTTAGATGAAGAAGCGCAGGAAGATTTACGTGCAAATAAAAATATGGGTGTTTATAAGGGGGCTTTATATGAAAATTTTGTTGCAGAGGCGTTTCTGAAACAAGGATTAGGATTATATTATTACAAAAAAGAAAATGCAACTTTGGAAGAAGATTTTTTTGTCAGGACAAAAGATGAACTGGTTCCGGTTGAAGTAAAGGCAAATAAAAATCGCTCAAAATCTTTAAGAAAACTGATTGATAATGAAAGTTACAGCGATATTAAGTGGGGAATAAAACTGGCTGACAGCAATGTGGGAATAGAAAATGGCATTTATACATTTCCATATTTCTGCTCCTTTTTGATTAAAAGATATCTGGCAAAAAAAGGTTAAAGTTAAACGGCTGCCGCATTGTTCAAAGTGTTTTGATAATGCGGCAGCTGTTTATTAATTAAATTCTCTTCAGTTCATAGCTTCTTGTTCCAAGTCCAATCTTCTCACCATGATCCAGAGTTGCTTCCCACTCTACATTCGGATTGGAATCCATAAAGTGGTTGTGGTGGCAATGCCATTCCGGTTTCGCAAGGTTGTCGCCAAGCTGGCTGTTGCGGATTGGTTCTGCAGCAAGACATGCATCTACGCAGGCCTGATCAAGAGCAATCGGGTCGAAGCTTGCGAACATTCCGATATCCGGAAGAATCGGAGCATCATTTTCGCCGTGGCAGTCACAGTTAGGGCTGATGTCTTGAACCAGAGCGATATGGAAGCATGGGCGTCCATGACAGACTGCCTGTGCATACTCTGTCATCTTACGGCAGAGAAGCTCATTGGAATTGCTGTGTGGGTTATGAATTGCATCAAAGCTGCAGGCACCGATACAACGGCCACAGCCCTTGCATTTATCATAATCAATGACAGCTTTTTTCTCCGGATATGTAATAGCATCACTTCCGCATTCTTTTGCACAGCGTTTGCAGCCGCGGCAAAGGTCTGTTTCGATAACTGGTTTACCACTATTGTGCTGAGCCATTTTTCCGGCACGGCTTCCGCAGCCCATACCAATATTCTTGATTGCGCCGCCGAAACCGGTGGCTTCATGTCCCTTGAAATGAGTAAGACTGATGAATACGTCAGCGTCCATTACAGCACGGCCGATTCTGGCAGTAGGACAGTATTCTGCATTTTCTACAGGAACCTCCACGTCATCGGTACCGCGAAGTCCGTCACCGATAATAATCTGGCAGCCTGTAGAGATGGTGTTAAAACCATTCAGATTCGCGCAATCCATGTGCTCCAGGGCATTCTTACGGCTTCCCGGATAAAGGGTGTTACAGTCAGTAAGAAACGGCATTCCTCCAAGCTCCTTACAAAGATCGGCTACTACTTTTGCATAATTGGGGCGCAGGAAAGCAAGATTTCCAAGTTCTCCGAAATGCATTTTGATGGCCACGAATTTACCATCCATATCAATGTTTTTGATTCCGGCTGCAATACACAGTTTTTTCAGCTTGTCCAGCTGGCTTGTGCCGACTTTACAGCGGAAGTCAGTGAAATATACAGTTGATTTTTCCATAAAATTCCTCATTTCTGATTTTTATTTATCTTCATATTATTCTTGTGATTGCTTTAATGTCAAGTTATTTTTGTACTATAGCGTGCCCTCAAAATCGTTCCCACAAATTGTAACTCACATCTTGCAGAAAGCCTTTTCAAACACGTTTTAAAAGAACTTCAGAACATCCTCCAACTCTCTGCGTCTCGGACGGCTGGGCTCCTCATCGGCTTTTCCCACAGCAATAACGGAAACAATGGTTTCACTTTCCGGAATAGAAAGCATTTCACGAATTTTGTCCCCATCCCGAAGTCCCATGATCAGAGTGGAAAGACCAAGCTCTGTGGCTTTCAGAATCAGGTTTTCGTTCTGAAGACCAAGGTCGTAACAGCCCCATCCATTTTCAATCTCATTATCAGGAGTGCCGTCTGTCTGGAAACCGGCACGGTTATGTACGAAGGTGGTGACGATCAAGGCTGCATGCTCGGTTTTGTTATCGTTATTGGCGTAACACAGGCATTCCTTACGAAGCTTCTGACTCATGTCCTTTGATAAAACACAGTAATAACGACCTGTTTCTGTATTCTTCCATGATGGCGCTTCCAAAGCGGCCTGTACAAGCTGCTGTATCTGCTCTTTGGTAACGTTTGTATGGGAACTGTACTTACGCACAGATCTTCTGTTCTCAATAAGTGTCTGAAATTCCATGAAAAAGCCCCCTTAAAGTATGTTTTGGCTGTATTTTAGCATAATTCATTGGATGTGAAAAGTTAAAATTTTTTGTAACCTTTCCCCGTCTTAATTTGTATAATTAGTGAAGGTACCCGACACAAGAAAATAACAGACCGCTGCTTTTCATACTGATCAGCAGCCAGAGGAGTTCTCATGAGACAACCAGTTCAACAGCTGATCCAGCTCTACCAGAACAATCTTTTTACCGCAGCGTTTAATATCTGTCAGAATCAGATGGATGCGGAGGATGCTGTTCAGGAGACGTTTGTTCAGTATTACACCAGTAGAAAAGAATTTGAAAATGAGCAGCACATCCGGGCATGGCTTCTTCGTGTGGTTATCAATAAGGCGAAAAATATAAACAGGACTTTCTGGAAGAAAAATAAATGCTCTCTGGACGATTATATGGAAACCCTTTCTTTTCCAGATTCCCAGTCAAGAGATTTGTTTGAGGAAGTAATGAAGCTTCCGGACAAGTACCGCATTGTGATCCACTTATTTTATTACGAAGATTATTCCGTCAGAGAAATCGCCGAAATCCTGAAGCTTTCAGAAAGCAATGTAAAGGTTCGGCTTTCCAGGGGAAGAGCCCTGCTCAAGGATTCTTTAAAGGAGGAATGGGAAAATGACGAATGGTGAAAAATATAAAAAAGCTTTTTCCGTATTGCAGACTTCAAAAGGCTCATTACAGGAGGTTGAAAACATGGCGAAATTACAGAGAAGAACAAAAATGAAAACTGCAGCTGCAGTGATTGCAGGCTGTATTATCCTTGGAGGAACAGGTACTGCATATGCAGCGAATGTTGGAGGCATTCAGCGCACGGTTCAGATATGGCTCCATGGAGATCAGACGCAGGCGACCTTAGATGTTTCCAATGACGGTACTTATACCATGGAATACTATAATGAGGATGGCACACTTCAGCAGACTGGTGGCGGTGGAGTATCTATTGATGCTGACGGAACTCAGCGCGCCCTTACAGCGGAAGAACTTATGGAAGAAATTAATTCCCCGGATGTAGAATATAAAGATGATGGAAGCGTATGGGTTTATTTTCGTAATCAGAGTATTGACATTACCGACAAATTTGATGATAATAATGTGTGTTTTGTAAAGGTTACAGATGGAAAAGAGACATTCTATTTAACGGTGAAATATAAGAATGGGTACACCTTTTCAAATGATAAATATATAGAACCGTAGAGCATTTTTCAAATACGTTCTAAAGCGTTTCGCAGGCGTGGAACAGCTGACTTTGACTTTCATATATGGTGCTGTCACCGACAAGTCTGTTTGGATAAATGAATTAAGCAAGGATGGCGAGGGGCAAAGGTCTCTCGCCTGATTTACGTAAGGGGGATGAATATGATTTATGGATTAAAAGAAACGGGCAGAGCCAGTGCTCTTTTTGCAGGCTGGCAGGATAGTGTGGTCTGGTCCGCATTGCAGGGAGTGATGGGGAAAATATATGTGGATTCTCTGGAAAAACCGGAGAGTGGTGTTGTTATACTTGGGGATTTCTGCTTCCTGAGTGGAAAACCAAAATCAGAGATCATTTCCGGAGCTTTGACAAACAGTGCATCAGAGGAAGTGATTCTGGTTCCGCAAAATGATGACTGGGCACAGATGATTGTGGAATGTTACGGGGAGAAGGCAGAGAATGCGATCCGTTATGCAATCAAAAAGGAACCTGGAATCTTTGATTTAAAGCAGCTTCAGAAGGTAGCACAGAGTTTGCCAGGAGAGTATGAGATGAGATTGATCGATCAGGAGCTTTTTGAAATTTGCAGAGATACACAGTGGAGTAAGGATTTGACAGCAAACTACGAAAGCTATAGTCAATACAAAGAGTATGGACTTGGTGTTTGTATTTTAACGGGCGGGGAAGTAGTCGCCGGAATTTCCTCTTATTCTGGTTATGGAAGAAGTGACGAGAATCTTGGCTGCCATGGTGGAATTGAAATTGAGGTAGTAACCCGCGAGGACTACCGGAGAAAAGGTCTTGCATATATCGGAGCAGCGCGACTGCTTCTGGAGTGTGACAAACGTGGGCTTTATCCAAACTGGGATGCAGCTAATAAAATGTCAGTAGGACTGGCAGAGAAACTGGGGTATCATTTCAGCCATGAGTATGTGGTTTATAAAGTGAAAAAGTAAGTTGCGGCGAACCTGGAAGTATGGTAGAATATGAAAGACTGAAACGAAACATTATATAATTGTGATTTTTGTTATAAAAAAGCAAAGAAAACACTCATAATAGAAGAAAATTGTCAATTGATTGAAAAAGCAGCGGAAGCATTCAGCTGAAAGAATGGGATGTAAGGCCGCTTTTTAGTGGAAGTAGGAGAACTTATGACTGGATTTAAGAAGCTGGAAAATAGTTTAATAGATGTAATAAAGGAAGAACAGGCTAAGCTTGGCTTTAAGGAAGAGAAGATTCACTTATATTATCCGCTATCTTCCCTAAATCATTTTTTTTCTGTGCAGGACAGTGCAGAAGAAATGTTGGCTCGTCTGCAGAATCTGCCGGAAGAGCTGACTTCCAAGCTGGGAAATGTGGCGGTGTCTCATAAAGGGGACAGATTCTGTTTTTATATTCCGGAGCCTGGAAGCGTTTATGTGCATGAGAATATGAAAGAGAATGAATTTATCAAAGTGCTCATCGAACTGGTTCAGAAGCATGACTGCACAAAGGTGAAATTACTTGACCTGTTTACTTCTTACTGGGAAAAAACAGAAAGTCAGGAAATGGACAATGGAGAATTTGATTTCTATATCCGTTTCCTGGATAAGGCAGATGATACCTATTATTACTGCTTTAAGGATGAGGGATTCCATTTCATTTATCACAGATTTCTGCCAGAGGATTATGAGGATTTTGGATTTTGAACAAGCGTAAATCTTGACAAACAAGAAAACTTGTGCGTATATTGTTAAAAAGCTATTGGACAAAACATATTTTTTAACAGAGTTTAAGGGGGAAACGAAAATGGATTTGAAAAACTATTCAACAGGTGTCCAGCATATTGGAATTCCAACAAATGATATTGATAAAACTGTAGATTTTTACCATAAACTGGGTTTTGAAACAGCTTTTGAAACAGTTAATGAAGAGGCGGACGAGAAGGTTGTATTTCTGAAGCTTGGAACTCTGGTTGTAGAAACATATGAGAATCATGCAGCAGTCCTTCGGGTTGGTGCAATTGATCATGTTGCACTCGATGTTAAGGATATAGAAGAAATTTATCAGTACATTAACCAGGCTGGTTTGAATACCACACAGGACAGTATTCATTTTTTACCATTCTGGGAAAATGGAGTAAAGTTTTTCACTATTGAAGGACCGAACAAAGAGAAGGTTGAATTCAGTCAGTACTTATAAAGGATATTTATAACAGGAAGCCGGTACATTGCCTGAAACAATGTACCGGCTTTTATAAGGTGGATGGAAAAATGAAAAAGTTAAAAAAATGGTTTCTGAATCTTTCAATTCAGAGAAAATATCTGTATTGTACACTAGGCATTACGTTGGTTGTGCTTTTGGCAACCAGCTTTTTCCAGTTTATGTCTGCATCTGAAATTGTAACAGAGCAGACTGTGAAACAATCGGCAGGAGTGATTAATGAGCTGTCTGTTAATCTGGATCATTATTTCGATATGGTGGAAAATTCATTTGAGTATATCGCGAATAATAGTATTGTACAGGCAGAACTGGAATCAGATGAACCATATAAATCTGACGGTTCCGAGCTTTATTCTTATTATTCAAGGGCAGGTCAGATCAGACGTCTGCTGCTGCAGGGATATACGAGCATATATATGAATGATATTCAGCTGTACGGATATAATGGTGCAAACCATCTTCTTTCCAATGACAGAGGAATCAATGAAGAAAGCTCCGAAATTTCCTGCACAATGGCAGAAAATGCAAATGGACGTTGTGTTTACTATAATGCAGCGGACGAAAATCTGATTTATATGGCTAAACAGATAAAAGATGTATTGACTATGGAACCTCTTGGAGTTTTGCGGGCTTCTATAAAAATCAGCTATCTGAAGAAAATGACGCTTACAGCACAGGAGTCCCTGTTTGCTCATATATTTTTACTGGATCAGGATAACAACATTCTGCTGGAAAGTGTCGGTGAAAATAAAGATTTGAAGGATCAGAAATGGGTGGATCAGATTAATGGAAATTCCGGAAACCTTCGGCTTAATCTGGACGGGAAAGCTTACAATCTCGTTTACCAGACAAGCTCAGATACAGGACTTACGGTTGTGGGAATGATTCCTACCAGCTTTTTGCAGAAAACGGCTAGGGAACTGGAAAAAACCACTGTGTTGTTAATCGGAATCAGCATTCTGCTATGTGTATTTCTTGCAAATATTATGGCGCGTGGAATTACAAGACCTATTGAACGAACCAGTAATGCCATGAAAAAATTTGCCAAAGGAGATTTCTCAGTGCGCCTCCCGGAAGAACGAACAGATGAAATCGGAGCGATGAATTCTGTTTTCAATCAGACGATTGAGAAGATTGAAAAGCTGCTGAAGCAGATCGTCGAGATGGAAATGGTAAATAAAGATATAGAATTTCAAGCATTGCAGGCACAGATCAATCCGCATTTTCTTTACAATGTACTGGATACCATTAACTGGATGGCTAGAAAAAAAGGGGAAGAAAATATCTGCCGGATGGTAACTGCAATCAGCAATCTTATGCGGGCAAGTATTAGTAATAAACGAAGCATGGTACGTGTGAAAGAAGAATTGAAATACATTGAAGACTATCTTTTTATTCAGGAAACAAGATATGGAGATAAATTTACTTCGTATATTGAGGTAGACGAGGAACTGAACGAACTGGAAATTCCTAAGATGGTAATACAGACGCTGGTTGAAAATGCGGTCGTTCATGGAGTTGAAAATGCCACCTGGGACTGCTTCCTCTATATTTCAGGAGAAGTTCAGGATGGTATAGCAGTATTCAAAGTAAAGGATGACGGTGTGGGAATATCTGCAGAAAAGCTGAAAACCCTTATGAACATGGAGGAAGAGCCGGAACATAAGGCAGAAAGAACACATACGAATCTGGGCATTTATGCAGTGCAGAAACGTCTGGAATATGTATATCACGGAAAAGCAAAAATGACGATCACATCGGAACAGGAGAAGGGAACTCTGGTAGTGCTGGAAATTCCTTTGAAAAAAGCGAAGGAGATTATGGAAAATGGAACTTCAGGTAATGATATTGGATGATGAGTATATTATTCTGGATGGCTTGTGTTCTTTTCCCTGGTCTGATTATGGATATCAGGTAGCAGCTACTGCGAAAAATGGTCTGGAGGGACTGGAAAAGCTGGAGCATATAAAGCCGGATCTGATTCTTACAGATGTTCGGATGCCCGGAATGGATGGTCTGGATTTTGCGGAGCGGGCTCACGAGATGTATCCGGATACGGTTATTGTAATCCTGACAGGTTACGACAGCTTTGCCTATGCTCAAAAAGCAATCACTATTGGCGTGAAGGAATATCTGCTGAAGCCAATTGACTATGAGGAATTAAAAAATATGGCAGCCCGGCTTGCAGAAGAGATACATGCAAAAAAAGATGAACAGCAGGAGGTTCGGGATTTACAGAAATATTTTAATCAGTCTGTACCAGAGCTGAGATCTAAATTTGCAGGGAATCTTCTCTATGGAAGGATCCAGGGAAAAGGTGTGGTGCAGGAGCAGGCGAAATCCCTTAAGCTGACCATCGAAAAATACATTGTATGTGTTGGAAGAAAGGTAGTTGGGGAAAAACAACTTCACGAAGGCGACAAATGGATTGAAGAATTTGCCTGTATTAATATTTTTGAGGAAATTTTCAACAATTACAACATACAGGTGTTGAGTGATTATAATACGGCTACAGCTGAGTATAACTTCATACTTTTGTTTGCGAAAGAGGAAGAAAATCAGAAATGTATGGATCTTGCACTTCAGGCCTGTGGAAAAATTCAGGAAGAAGTGGAACGGTATCTGAAGGCATATATGAATTTTGGAATCAGTGATATTTCAGAAGATGAGTATCAGGCAAATGCCCAGTACCGAAAAGCCCAGAAGGCCTGCAGACAGTGTATTTATCTTGGAGCGAACATTATTCTGAAATATGAAGACCTGCAATATGAAGAACAGAAGGATTTTGTAATTACACCGGGAGAAAGAATGCATTTTATGATGACTCTGTTTCAGGAGAGCTTCGAAAAAGCGGAAGATGAATTGCGTCAGCTGTTTGCCAAAGCACCGGAGGATGGGGAGGCTGTAAAATTTGCAGCAATGGATCTGCTGTTCGGATGCATGAAGTTTCCGTACACCTGTGCAGTAGACAGTGAAATACACAATAAAAACTGGAATTTTTCTGTATTGCAGGATGGAGTAAAGCGTATTTCCCAATGTGAAACTACAGAAGAAGTTCTGACCTGTATGTTTAATCTGTTTGGGACTTTGATCAAGCAGAATACAGAAGGCTCAGATGAACGAAACCAGAAACTGGTTCAAAGTATATTATCATACATTGAGAAAAATTTTGCTACAGATATTTCAATGGATGATCTTACAGAAAAGTTTCATGTAAGCCGAACCTATATCAGCCGGCTTCTGAAGAAATATGCAGGAAAAAGCTTTCTGGAATATCTGACAGATGTGCGTTTTAAGCATGTGGAGAAGCTGATAGCAGATGATCGCTATAAGCAATATGAAATAGCAGAAATGGTAGGATATAAGGATTTCGGATATTACATTAAGGTGTTTAAAAAGCGATACGGCATTACCCCTAATGAGTTCCGTAAACATATCTAAAAGCAATGGGAGATTTGTGCACAAAAGGAAACTGTGTACAAATCTCCCATTTTTACGTTTATTTCCAATTGTTTATAAAAGCACCAGAAGGTAAAATAAAATCATCAAAAGCGAGGAAACCTAAAATAAAAGGAGGAAAATGAAATGAAAAAAATGAGAAAAATGGTATCTCTGGCGTTGACAGCAGCTATGACAGCTGGTCTTATGACAGGAATGGGGGCGTTAACAGCTTCAGCAGACAGCGAGAGAACCAAGATTACTGCACTGTTAAAAGGAACGGAATCAACAGAGCAGTTTCAGACCTTTGACTATCTTCTAAAAAACTTCTGTGACGAGAAAGGCCTGGATTATGAAATTGAACTTGTAAACGATATGCAGGACTATTTCACAAAGCTGCAGATGTACATCAACAGTGATACACTTCCAGACATCTTTGGATGCCCGAATGGAACACTTTCTGCAGCCTGCAAGGATATTGATGCTCTGGTTGATGTAGGTGCAGAGTTAGAGAGAAACGGATATGCAGATAAATTAAACGGAGCAATTCGTGATTTCCTTACCGATGCAGATGATGGAAATTTATATTTGTTCCCACAGGGATTGTACTGCGAATACTTTATGTATAGAAAAGATATTTTTGAAAAAGCAGGAATCACAGATGCTCCTACAACCTGGGAAGAGTTTGAAGAGGACTGCCAGAAAATCGCAGATCAGGGTGAGATTCCGGTAATCGTAGGTGGCTCTGATGCATGGCAGCTTATGAGATATCTTTCCTTCTCTCCATGGAGAGTAACAGGTCCTGAATTTATCCAGGGATATCAGGCAGGAACAGATTCCTTTAGTGAGAACGAGTCTGCAAAATATGCAGTAAATCTTCTTTCTGATCTTGGAACAAAAGGATATTTTGAGCCTGGATTTGCAAGTGTAGACTTCACATCCGCATGCAACCTGTTCTTCGGTGGTACAGGAGCAATCTTCTATACTGGTTCCGGACAGATCAGCCTGGCAGAAGAAATGTATGATAATGGAGAACTTGGATTCTTCCCGGTACCGGATACAGAAGGAATGGACAATATGTCTACAAATGTACCGATTCATGCTGGATTTGCAGAAGGATTCAATAAGGCTACATATGATGATACAATGCAGGAATTCTTTGACTACATGTGCGAGAACTTCTCAGACGCTTGCTACACTCAGGCACATGTATTCTCTCCATTTAAAGAAGATTCTCTTCCAGAAGGACTTCCGCAGCTGTACTATGACACTCAGCCAATGTTCGAGAACGCAGAAACAGCATGGACTTCCTGGGATGATAAACTTGATTCTGATGTGCTGACTAAAATCGTTGATGAACAGCAGAAACTGGCACAGGGAATTACCACACCAGATGAATTTATTGAAACCTGTGATTCTTTTGTTAAATAAAGAATTTTAAGCATGCAGGAATGAGACTGGCGGATTAATCGTCAGTCTCTTTTAAAGAAAGAAGAGGAGGGAATCTTATGCAGAAAGCATTTGGAAAAAAATCAGTAATTTTCATGTTCCTTTTTCCTGCATTCCTTATCTATACTGCATTTGTTATTGTGTCCATTGTATGGGCAGGCTATTACAGCTTTTTTGACTGGAGTGGTGTAGGCGAGAAAGTATTTGTAGGATTTAAGAATTATGCGGAGCTTTTAACCCAGGATACGGTGTTCCGCTCTACAGTATGGCATACGATTATTTATACCATTATCAATGTGGCAATTCAGGTATTTGGAGGTTTGTTGTTTGCAATCCTTCTTTCCAGAATCAAAAAAGGAAGAGTTGCTTTACAGACCTTGTACTACATTCCGGTAGTAATTTCATCTGTTGCAATCTGTCAGATTTTTACAAAGCTGTTTTCTGTAACACCGATTGGAATCATAAATCAGATTTTATCATTTGTGAATCCTTCATTTAAGTTCATGGAGTGGATATCAAATCCTCAGATTTCTTTGTATGTAACAGCATTTGTAGAGGCTTATAAATATCTCGGTCTGTATATGGTTATTTTCTATGCAGCACTGATCGGAGTACCGGATGAACTGGGTGAGGCAGCATTGATTGACGGAGCAGCAGTATGGCAGGAATATCTGTATGTAAAAATCCCATACATCAAACCGGTTATCATTGCAAACTGTCTTCTGGTATTAAATGGATCCTTAAGATCCTTTGAATTCTCATATCTGCTGACACATGGCGGACCTGGAAATGCTTCTGAGCTTATGACAACTTACATGTATAAACAGGCATTCAGCAGTATGAAGTATGGATACGGAAGTTCTGTAGCCATTATGATCGTAATCATTTGTATGGTAGTTGGTTTATTATTCCGTAAATTTTCAGGAGAGGGGGAAGATGAATGAAAAAGAAAAAAGTTTCCATTTCAGGTATTATTAAATGGGTCATTGCGTTACTCCTGGTTATTATGCAGGTGTACCCCTTCTTCTATGTATTTACCTCCAGCTTTAAATCCCTGGATGATTTCAGAAAGCTTCCGGCATATGCACTTCCATCTAAGTGGGTATTAACAAACTTTATTAATGTTTTTACAAAGAGCCATATGCTGACTTATTTTAAAAACAGTATTATCGTTTTGATCGGTGTATTAGTTCCATTACTTTTATTTGCGCTGATGGCTGGATTTGCACTTAGTAAAATTAAATTCAAAGGAAGAAAAGTAATCCTGAACTATTTCCTGCTTGGATTAATGCTTCCTATGCAGGTTGCCTTGATTCCCTTGTTCAGTATCTTTAATAAAATGGGACTGATCAATACATATCCGGCAATTATTTTACCGCAGATTGCATTTTCATTGTCCTATTCCATCCAGCTGTTTTATTCCTTTAACAAATTCTTCCCGGAGGAAATGCTGGAAGCAGCTATTATTGACGGATGTTCTCCAATGGGCTGCTTTTTCAAAATGGTAGTTCCAATGTCCTTGAACTCTATCATTACCGTAGCTACCATGCAGGCTGTTTTCTGCTGGAATGAATATATCAATGCTTATACATTTACAAGATCAACAGATATGAAAACAATTACACTGGGTCTGAATGACTTCGTGGGAAGTATGGGACTGACTGACTGGGGCGCAACCTTTGCGGCAATAACAGTTACAGTACTTCCAGTATTTATTTTCTATTTCTTCAGCAGCAAGAAGATGCTTGCAGGTATGACAGCCGGTGCTGTGAAGGGATGAGTATTTAAATAAAATTTACAGATTAAGGGCAGATATATGCCTGTAAAGAAAAGGAGAATATATTATTATGCAGAAATTATACTATCAGTTTCCGGAAACCTGGTTCGGCGATTGTATGCCATTCGGACATGGGGATAAATTCTATTTATATCATCAGAGAGATACCAGAAAACCGGGACCATTTGGAGAGCCATTTGGCTGGGATTTAGCAACAACCTCGGATTTTGTTCACTACGAAGACTGTGGTGTGGCAATTCCAAGAGGAACTGACGAAGAGCAGGATCAGTTTATTTTCGCAGGAAGCGTTTTTGAAGCAGAAGGACAGTATCATATTTTCTACACTGGTTACAACCGTGATTATCCAGCTCTTGGAAAACCGTCTCAGGTACTGATGCATGCATATAGTGATGATCTGGTTACCTGGCACAAAACTCAGGATGCTCTTACCTTTACCCCACAGGAAGGCTATGATCCAGATGACTGGAGAGATCCATGGGTGATCCGTGATGAAGAAAATGATCAGTACTTACTGATTCTTGGAGCAAGACTGCAGGGACCGAAAACAAGACAGACAGGAAGAACTGTTAAGTTTACATCCAAGGATCTGAAAAACTGGAAGTTTGAAGGCGATTTCTGGGCACCGGATCTTTATACCATGCATGAAATGCCAGACCTGTTTAAAATCGGTGACTGGTGGTATCACATTGTGACTGAATACAGTGACAGAAGCAAAATGGTTTACCGTATGAGCAAGAGCCTGAATGGTCCATGGATCGCACCGAAGGATGATGCATTTGATGGCAGAGCTTATTATGCAGGACGTACTTTTGAGCTGAATGGACAGAGAATTCTGTTTGGATGGGTTGCAACGAAAGACAAAGATGATGATGACGAAAACTTCATCTGGGCAGGAACCTTTATGGCGCATGAGGTATACCAGAAAGAGGATGGTACTCTTGGTGTAAGAATTCCGGAAACAGTATGGAATGCTTTTGACAAAGAGGAAAAGAAGGATGATTTCGTTATCGATACACCAACTAAGAGTTCAGAAGTAGTTGTTGGAAGAAATACCGGTGACATTTTCAAATTCGAAGCAGATGTGGAATTTTCTGAAGGCACAAGAACATTTGGCGTGAGATTTTATGAGGACGAGGACAAAGCAGAATCTTACCAGTTTGTATTTAATACTACAGAGAACCGTTATGTATTCGAGAAGAAACCGAACTGGCCATGGCCAGCAAATCAGAACATCGGACTGGAAAGACCGCTTGATCTGATTCCTGGAAAGAAATACAATATCCGTATGATCGTGGACGATACAATTGCGACAATTTATGTTGATGGTGTGGCTTTGAATGCACGAGCATACAAGAGACCAGGAGAAAGCTTATCTTTATTTGCGTCAGAAGGAAGTCTGAAGGTTACAAATTGTAAGGTGACTACCGGGCTGAAGAAATAAGTCGCAAAAAGGAAATTTTTAAGGCTTCATTAAACAGATACATAATTTTATAAAAAAGTCATAGGGTATCATAAGAGATATTGTATAAGTTCCAAATCTTATGATACCCTTTTTATGGATTCCACGTAATATAAAAATATCAATATTGTTATAAAAACAATAAAAATATAGCATTTATTCAGAGTCTTTTTTTATCATCTGAATCCGCTTACGGTTATAAACCAGATGCAGATACATGGCATCCTGTGCGCGGAGCGGGTCATGAGCGGCAATGGCATCCGCAATCTCACGGTGGGTCTCTATGGTCTCATCCAGCAGTGTACCTCTGGTGGTCTCTACAAACAGAGGAATCGAGCTGTTGATCACAGGAACCAGTCTTGGAACCACAACGTTTTTGCTGCTCAAAGCAATGGCTGCATGAAAATCTATATCCTTTTGTGTATGGTTTTCATGTTTTTTTAATAAGTCTTCTACTTCATCGCAAAGCGCGGTGATTTTTTTTATGTCTTTTTTATCGGCGCGTGTAGCTGCCATTGCAGCAATAGATGGCTCAAGAAGAAAACGCACTTCCAACAGGTCGGTGATTAGTTTTTGTTTGTTTCCGATAAAAGTGAAGCCCAGTGGATCGTCCACCATTCCGGGGGAAGATGAGATATAGGTGCCGGAACCCTGTCGGATCGTAACAATATTTCGGGATGCGAGAAGCTTCATGGCTTCCCGGACAGAACTTCTTCCTGCATTCAGACGCTCAGAAAGAATGGTTTCATTCGGTAATTTATCTCCTGGTTGTAAGTTTTCTTCTAAAATAAGCGCAATAATGTCCTCTGATATTTTTTGAGGAAGACTTTTTTCTTCTGATAATGAATTCATCATATGATTTGCTCCATTCCTGATGTGATAATTCTTGTATCTTATGATAATGTTTTTTGAAATCAATGTCAAAATGCTAAATTGCACAAAAATAAATACAGAATTTTATATAAAATTCCGTATTGCGTTTTTGACGAATAGAATATATTATAAAGACATCAGATGAATTCAAAGAAAAAGACAGCAATTAAAGGAAAAATGACATAAAAGCCACCAAAAAGGTCAGATGAATTCATAGGAAGATTGTAAAACATCAGATGAATCAAGGAGGTAAAAGGAAAAAATGGAAGAAACAACTTTTGTGGCGGATCCAATGAGACTGATGATCGCGGCGGCGGTGGGAATTGTGGTTCTGCTGGTACTGATCATCAAATTTAAGCTTCATCCGGTTCTGTCAATGATGATTTCCGCTATCATCATCGGAGCGGGAGCAGGAATGCCGCTTACGATGATCTCGGACACAGTAGAAAAAGGTGTTGGAAAGACATTGCAGGGAATTGCGCTTCTGGTAGGACTTGGTTCCATGTTTGGTGGAATCCTGGAGGTAAGCGGAGGAGCTCAGAGAATCGCAGAGACATTGATCGGTAAATTCGGTCAGAAAAAAGCCGGCTGGGCACTTGGACTTACAGGACTTGTAATTGGTACCACCGTATTTTTTGAAGCTGGTGTTGTGGTGCTGATCCCATTGGTGTTCAGCGTTGCGAAACAGACCAGAAAATCCACCCTGTATTATGCGATTCCCCTTCTTTCCGGTCTGGCAAGTGGCTATGCTTTTGTTCCGCCGTCTGCTGGCTCGGTACTTGTGGCAAATGCACTTGGCGTGAATCTGGGAACCATGATCATGGTAGGAGTTCCGACAGCGCTGATCTGTATGATGGTTTCCGGAATTTTCTGGGGAAGCTTTGTTGGCAATAAGATTTACACAGAGCTTCCGGCAAATGTGGAAGAGATTAAAGACGATGGAAAAGACCTTCCGCCCTTTGGACTGGTCTTAGGGGTGATACTGATTCCACTGGTTCTGATTCTTCTCAGCACGTTATCCAAGTATATGCCGCTTCCGGAAGGAGTAAAGGATGTTCTGGGATTCATAGGAAAACCATTCCTTGCATTAACCATTGCAACGCTGGCATCTATGTACTTCCTTGGAATCAAACGAGGATTTACAGGAGCCCAGTTAAAGAAAATCCTGGATCATTCACTCAGACCGGTAGGTATGATTCTTCTGGTCATTGCCAGCGGTGGAGTGATCCGATGGATGCTTCAGGATTCCGGCCTTGGAAATATTATCGGACCGGTGCTGGAGAAGAGTGGGCTTCCATTGATCCTGATCGCATTTCTCATTGCACTTCTGGTCAGAGCTTCTGTAGGAAGTTCAATTGTAGCGATGACAATGGCATCCGGAATTATGGCAACCATGCCGGCTGTAATGGGTACCAGCATGCTTTACAGAGCTGCTATGTGCTGTGCAATCTGTGGCGGCGCAACTGCACTGAGCCATGTGAATGATGCAGGCTTCTGGCTGGTAACCTCATTCCTTGAGATCGACGAAAAGACAACCCTGAAATCTTGGACGATCATGGAGACACTGATCGGTGTTACGGCACTTATTGTAAGCTTTATTGTTTCAATCTTTGCATAGGAGGCAGGACGCAATGATAAAGATACCGGTTTATTTAAGAGATATGTGTGATGCCAAGCATTTGGTGCAGGCAGCATCAGGATGTGAGAAAAATGTAGATCTGATCTGTGGAAGATATATTGTAGATGCGAAATCAATGCTGGGTGTGTTTAGTCTGCCAACATTTGATGATGTAGAACTTGGGGCAGAAGAAGAGGACGAAGAGAAACTCAGGAAAACACTGGAAAGTTTAAAGCTTATCAGAGAATAAAAAATGGAGGAAAAAATCATGCAGTTAAAAAGTCAGGAAATGAGAAAACTTGCACCGGAGCTTGATCCGCTGCGCATTGGAACAGGCTGGACAAAAGAAGATCTTGGAAAAGTCCAGGTTATGGTTGAAAGCACCTATGGTGACAGCCATCCGGGAAGCGGACATCTGAATATCCTTGTAGAAGAAGTCCGCAAAGGAATTGCAGAAGAAGGCGGCTTCGGAGCACGTTATAACTGTACCGATATCTGCGACGGTGAAAGCCAGGGAACAGACGGTATCAACTACAGTCTTGCAAGCCGTGAGATGATCGCCAATATGATCGAGATCCATGCAAATGCTACTCCTTTTGACGCAGGTGTATACCTTTCAAGCTGTGACAAAGGTGTTCCGGGAAATCTGATGGGACTTGCCAGAGTAAACATTCCTTCCGTATTTGTTCCAGGTGGAACCATGAATGCCGGACCGGAAATGCTGACCCTGGAGCAGCTTGGAATGTACAGCGCAAAATTTGAGCGTGGCGAAATTGATGAAGAGAAGCTTGACTGGGCAAAATGCAATGCGTGCCCAAGCTGTGGTGCATGTTCCTTTATCGGAACTGCATCTACCATGCAGATTATGGCAGAGGCACTAGGACTTGCACTTCCAGGCACAGCCCTGATGCCTGCAACCAGCCCTGACCTTCTTGACTTTGCAAGAGAGGCAGGAAGACAGGCAGTGAGAATTGCTCAGATGGAAAACATGCGTCCTTCTGACATTGTAACTATGAACAGCTTTGAGAATGCAATCCTTGTCCATGCTGCAATTTCAGGAAGCACCAACTGCCTGCTTCATATTCCGGCAATCGCTCATGAATTTGGCATTGAGATCACTGGTGATACATTTGACAAGCTGCACAGAAATGCAAGATATCTTCTGGATGTACGTCCGGCAGGTCGCTGGCCTGCAGAGTGCTTCTATTATGCAGGTGGTGTACCGGCAATCATGGAAGAGATCAAAGAGCATCTTCACCTGGATGTCATGACTGTTACAGGAAAGACATTAGGAGAAAACCTGGAAGAACTGAAGAACAACGGATTCTATGAAAAATGTGATAAATGGCTTCAGGAGTTTAACAAACGTTACAATGTAAATGTTACGAAGGAAGACATCATCCGTCCATATGACAAAGCAATCGGAACAGATGGAAGTATCGCAGTCCTTCGTGGAAACCTTGCTCCGGAAGGTGCCGTGATCAAACACACTGCATGCCCGAAGGAAATGTTTAAATCAGTTCTTCGTGCAAGGCCATTTGACAGTGAAGAAGAATGTCTAGATGCAGTCCTGAAGCATAAGGTTCAGAAGGGTGACGCAGTCTTCATCCGTTACGAGGGACCGAAGGGAAGCGGAATGCCGGAAATGTTCTACACTTCTGAGGCAATCAGCAGTGATAAGGAACTTGGAAAGAGCATTGCTCTGATCACAGACGGACGTTTCTCAGGAGCATCTACCGGCCCGGTTATCGGACACTGCAGCCCGGAGGCTGTTGATGGCGGCCCGATCGCTCTTGTGGAAGAAGGCGACCTTATCGAAATCGATGTTATGGAAAGAAAACTGAACATCATCGGAATCGCAGGAGAACGCAAGTCTATGGAGGAAATTGACCAGATTCTTGCAGAAAGACGTAAAAATTGGAAACCACGTGAAATGAAATACAAAAAAGGTGTCCTGAGACTTTTCAGCCAGCATGCTGCAAGTCCAATGAAGGGAGCTTATCTGGAGTATTGATTGTGAAGCATAAATTTATTACCATCGGCGAGATCATGCTTCGCCTGACTCCGCCGGATTATGAAAAAATCAGAACAGCAACATCTTTTGAGGCAAGATATGGGGGAAGTGAGGCCAATGTGGCCCTCTCCCTTGCAAATCTTGGAGTAGATGCCTCATTCTTTACAGTAGTTCCGGGAAACAGTCTTGGAAAAAGTGCTGTACGTATGCTGCGAAGCAATGACGTAAATTGCGACAGCGTAGTTTATTCAACAGAAGAAGAGACACCGACACATCGGCTTGGAACCTATTATCTGGAGACGGGTTACGGAATCCGCCCGAGTAAAGTCGTTTATGACAGAAAACACAGTGCTTTTTCAGAGTATGATTTCAGCAAAACAGATGTGAAGAAACTTCTGGAAGGATACACCTGGCTTCATCTGAGCGGAATCACTCCGGCACTTGGAAAAAGCTGCAGTGAACTGATTCTGACCTGCTTGAAAACAGCAAAGGAAAATGGCATGACCGTCAGCTTTGACGGAAATTTCAGAAGTACATTGTGGAGCTGGGAGGAAGCAAGAGATTTCTGTACCCTCTGCCTTCCATATGTAGATGTTCTCTTTGGAATCGAGCCTTACCATATCTGGAAAAATGAAGAAGATCATACAGCAGGTGATGTAAAGGATGGTGTTCCCTTCCAGCCGGACCGTGAACAGCAGGAAAAAGTCTTCAGGGCCTTTGCAGAGAGATATCCGAATATCAAATGCATTGCAAGACATGTGCGTTTTGCACACAGCTGCAGTGAGAACAGCCTTATGGCTTATCTCTGGTTAAACGGAAAGATTTATGAAAGCAAACGGCTTACCTTCCATATTCTTGACCGTGTTGGAGGTGGAGATGCATTTGTAAGCGGTATTATTTATGCACTGATGAATGAATATACACCGGAGGATATTGTGAACTTTGGTGTTGCAGCCAGTGCAGTGAAGCATACCATTCATGGTGACGGAAATATTACAGATGAGGTTTCCCTGATCAGACATGTGATGGAAATGAATTTTGATATAAAAAGATAACGAAAGGAAATTCAAATGATGGATATAGCAGAAAAGTTTCAGAAGCTTGGTGTTGTTCCGGTAGTTGTGCTGGAAGATACAAAAGATGCAGTACCCCTTGCAAAGGCACTTGTTGAAGGTGGACTTCCATGTGCAGAGGTAACTTTCCGTACAGAGGCAGCAGAAGAATCTATCCGTCTGATGACAGAACAGTTTCCGGAGATGCTTGTAGGAGCAGGAACCGTTCTTACCAGAGAGCAGGTAGATGCAGCTGTTGCAGCCGGTGCGAAGTTTATTGTAAGCCCTGGATTTGATCCGGAGATCGTAGATTACTGTCTGGAAAAAGAAATTCCTGTTTTTCCAGGCTGCATCACACCGTCTGAGGTCGCACAGGCAGTAAAAAGAGGCCTTAAAGTTGTAAAATTTTTCCCTGCAGAACCGGCAGGCGGAGTTGCCATGATCAAGGCTATGGCCGCACCTTATGTGGGAATTAAGTTTATGCCCACTGGCGGTATCAATGCAAAAAATCTGGAAGATTATCTTTCTTTCGACAAAATTATATGCTGCGGCGGAAGCTGGATGGTAAAAGGAGAGCTTGTAAAAAACGGAGAATTTGACAAGATCAGAGACCTGACAGCAGAAGCACGAAAACTGGTTGATTCCATCCGAAAATAATCGGAGGTATTACACATATTCATATTCACAAAAAACAGGATCCTGCATGAAAACAGGATCCTGTTTTTTACACACATACACTTCATACATTAAAAAAACCCCCATAAACCCAAACTCTCCCCCTCTATCCCAACCCCATCGTATGAGTTAAGATAATATCAACAAAGGAAAGCAAAAACAAATAAATGAGGAGGGAATGGAATGAATGAGGTCATTGTCTCCATGAACAATATCAGCAAAAGCTTCCCGGGCGTAAAGGCCTTGGATCATGTAAAGTTTGAGTTGCGTTCTGGAGAAGTCATGGCGCTGCTTGGGGAAAATGGAGCCGGAAAATCAACCCTGATGAAAATCCTCAGCGGTGTATATACCAGAGATGAAGGAACGATGGAAATCTTCGGAAAATCCTATGACGACCTGACACCAAAGCAGGCCCAGGAAGCAGGAGTAGCCATTATCCATCAGGAATTGAACATGTGCAGGCACTTAACAGTAACGGAGAACATGTTCCTTGGAAGAGAAGTAAAAGGTGGTTTATCCTTAAATAATGCGAAGATGCGGAAAGAAGCCAAGAAGGTTCTGGACGATCTTCGAATCGACATCAGTCCGGATCAGATCGTAGGAGATCTGCCAGTATCCAAACAGCAGATGGTTGAAATTGCAAAAGCACTTTCCATCAATGCAAGGATCCTGATCATGGACGAGCCTACATCCTCTCTGACAGCAAAAGAAATTGATGATCTTTTCCGTATCATCCGAAAGCTGAGGGACGAAGGAAGAGGAATCGTATATATTTCACACAGACTGGAAGAACTGTCTCATATCGTGGACAGAGTTACCATCATGCGAGATGGACAATACATAACAGACGGTAATTTCAAAGATATGGACATGGACTACATTATCAAAAATATGGTAGGCCGTGAAATCAAAGAAAAATTCCCGAGAGTGGAATGTAGGAAAGGCAAGAAGGTTTTTGAAGTGAAAAATCTTAATGCTGGAAAAATGGTCCGCGATATCAACTTCTCTTTATATGAAGGTGAGATTGTAGGATTTGCGGGACTGATGGGAGCCGGAAGAACGGAGACTACAAGAGCCATCTTCGGTGTTGATCCGAAAGACAGCGGAGAGTTTTATGTGGATGGTAAAAAAATTGAAGTCAACTGTCCAATGGATGCTATCCGAAACGGTGTTGTACTTGCTCCTGAGGATCGTAAAAAAGACGGTCTGTGTACGAAACTGAGTATTCGCCAGAACCTGGCACTGCCAAATCTTGACCTTGTATGCAATAAGATAGGTGTGATAAACTCAGGAAAAGAAGATGCTCTTTGCGAAAAAGCAGTGAAGGATCTCCGGATCAAAACACCGAACGTAGAAATTGATTCTGGCAATCTTTCTGGTGGAAACCAGCAGAAAGTAGTTGTTGGAAAATGGCTTGCAAGAGATTCACGGGTTGTTATCTTCGATGAGCCAACAAGAGGAATTGATGTTGGTGCAAAGGTAGAAATTTACAATCTGATGAATGAGCTGAAAAAACAGGGAATTGCAGTTATGTTTGTATCCTCTGAAATGCCGGAGGTCATGGGAATTGCAGACCGTATCATCGTAATGTGTGACGGACGTATCACCGGTGAGGTTTCAGCAAGGGAAGCCACCCAGGACGAGATCCTTACAATGGCAACATCCTTTGAAAACAAGAGTATTAAGGAAACTGAGGGAGGAAGTAAAAATGAATAGTAAACAGCAACGCCCTTTAAAGAAATTATTGGGAATCAGGGGAATGGGGGCAGCACTTACCGCATTTGTGGGGCTGATCATTATTTATATCGCATTTGGTATCATTAACCCGGCGGTTTTTTCAGGACAGAATATGTTGAACCTGCTGCGTTCCATGTCCAAGTACCTGCTGATCGGTATTGCACAAAGTTACGTACTGATCACTGGAAACATTGACCTGTCAATCGGATCCATGGTCGGAATGAGCGCCATGATCGCAGCCACCTTAATGACAACAGGAATGGCACCATTCCTTGCAATTGTGATCGCACTTATTGCCTGTCTGGTAGTTGGTGTAGTAAACGGATATCTGGTTGGAAAGTTTAAACTTCCTCCATTTATTGCAACGCTTGGAACCATGTTCGTAGCACGAGGAATTGCCTACATGGTAAACGGAAACAGAAACACAGATGCCATTGCAACAGGTGTTGGAAAAGAAACGGCTGATGCATTCCAAAATTGTTTTTATTACGGTAAAACGCTTGGCATTTATAACACATTCTGGATCGCACTTGTTATTTTTGTTATATTTTTCTTTATCTTATCCAAGACACGTACAGGCCGTCATATTTACGCAATCGGTTCTAATGTGGACGCAGCAAAGCTTTCTGGTGTAAACGTAGTTTCCACCACAGTAAAGACTTATCTGGTAAGCTCCGTATGCTCCTGTGTAGTTGGACTTATCCTTTGCGCACAGGCTGGTATGGGAAATATGGAAGCTGGAAACATGTACGAGATGTACGGCGTAGCAGCCGGCGTAATCGGTGGCGTTTCCCCACTTGGAGGAACTGGAATCCTTCTTGGAACCTTCGCAGGTGCAGCTGTCTGGCAGACACTGGAAAATGGTCTGAACATGATCGGTGCACAGGTTGGTATCCAGCGAGTTGTAATCGGCGTGATCGTAGTTGCAGCCGTATTGCTGGATGTAGTTGTAAGAAACGGACAGTTTGGCAAACACAGAAAAAAATAACCGCAAGAAAACAGTATTTTTCACAGGAAAATGAAATCGACAACTGAATATGGGAAATGCAAAATAATTTCATGAAACTAAACCGCAAATGGAGAAGGCGGGTAGTTATAAAAAATAATTTTTAGGAGGATTTTTACAATGAAAAGAAAACTTTTAGCTATGGTATGTGCAGTATCTATGATCGCTTCCCTTGGAGCAGCTACTGTTTATGCATCAGATGATGTTAAGGCTACAGGCGAAGAGAAAATTGCGCTGATTACAATGGATTCTATTGATCAGCACTGGATCACCCTGAACGAAGGTGCTCAGGAAGAGGCTAAAGAGCTTGGTGTAACAGTTGACTTCATGTCCCCGAACACAAAGGATGATGCCCAGCAGATCGAGTGTGTAAACAACGCAGTAGCAGGTGGCTATGACGCGATCATGGTTGCTGCAAATGGACCAGACGCTATTTCTTCCGCACTTCAGGAAGCAAAAGATCAGGGAATTAAGATCGTATATGTTGATTCCCCTGCAAATGTAGAGGCAGAAGCTACTTTCTCCACAGACAATGAGGCAGCTGGAACAACAGCAGGAGAAGAGATGAAGAAGGCGCTTGAGGATGCTGGTATTACATCTGGTAAAATCGGTATCATTAATGTAAACGCAGCTACTGATTCCTGCGTAAACCGTGAGGAAGGCTTCCGCGCAGCATTTGACGGCACAGACTTCGAAATCATGGAAACCCAGTACGGCGAAGGTGATGCTGCAAAATCCCAGAGTATCGCAGAGAACTACATTACACAGGGCGTTGTTGGTATCTTTGGATGTAACGAAGGTTCCACAACTGGTGCCGGAAATGCCATCAAAGCAGCTGGAAACGCTGACATCATCGGTGTTGGTTTTGATAAATCTGACGCGATCCTGAACCTGATCGACGACGGATATCTTCTTTGCACAATGGCTCAGAACCCGGATGTTATGGGATCTGAAGGCGTAAAAGCAGCTGTAAAAGCAATCAACGGCGAGGAGCTCGGCGGAGAAGTTACAGATACAGGTGTATCTGTGATCACAAAGGATTCTGATAAATAATCTGAAATAAAAGGAATATTGTTCATGGAACGTCATGGATATGATGACGGCTGGGACAGTAATTATAAGGAGCAAGAAACCGTCGGTTTTTCCGGCGGTTTTCTTGCTTAAAATGCTGAAATGGATTATTATTAGAAGTAAGAAAAAGTGGAGAGAGTTTCTAAAAAAATGGGGAAATTTCTTCACAGTAATCATGTAATGGGGACGGAGAACATGGAGATTTTAAAGGTAGTAATTGCAGATGATGAGGTGCGGATCTGCCAGCTGATCCAGGCACTGATCGACTGGGATTCTATGGGAATGAAGGTGGTGGGAATCGCCCACAACGGAGAGGAAGCCTGCGAAATGGTACGGCAGACACAGCCGGATATTCTGATCACAGATATCCGCATGCCAGGCTGCAGTGGCCTGGAGCTGGTAAAAAGGGTGAAGGAGCTGGATTCCGCTCTGGAAGTAATCATAATCAGCGGTTACGCCCATTTCGAGTATGCACAGCAGGCTATCAGTTACGGTGTGGGACATTATCTTCTGAAGCCGGTAAACAAGGGGGAACTGACTGCTACCCTGCAGAAATTGCAGAAAAAGATCGGGGAGCGCAAGGAGTCGGAACTGAATCATCAGGAGCTTGTAAATAAGGCGAAAAGGGATGATGACCATTTACGGGCAAATCTGATCGACCGGCTGCTGGATCAGCCGGATATGCCGGTTTCACAGGACACATTGACGAGCATTTATCATCTGAAAGCAAGACAGGGAGTGTACCAGGCGTTTTGCGTAAAAGTGGATTATGGAAGAAAGATCATTTCTGGCGGCAGGATGGATGGAACAACAGGTCTGGCTGGCGCACGAGAGATCAGCTCCACTTCCAGTGAAATCCTTATGGAAAAAGTACGTGAGGTCCTGGAACGAAATCTGAAAAAAGACAGCCGCGAATTAGTTCTTCTGATTCGTGATGACTATTGCTACGGTATTCTTAACTATCCGGAAAGTGAGAAGGAATCCATCCGCCGGAGCATGAAGAGCAGCCTTACCCAGATGGAAATCCAGAAAAATATGTTTCAGCATGTAAGCTTTTCCATGGCAGTTGGAGCTGCATACAAAGAGGCAGAGCATTTGGCTGACTCTATGCAGGAAGCCCGAAAACTGATCCAGGAAAGGCTGGTAAAAGGGGACGGACGGGTTCTTGACTGTCTGGGAAAAGCTTCAGAAATCCAGGAGAGCGAGTTGCTGAAAAAGTATCTTCGTGAGATTACTCATGCCGTAGAAATTTCCAGCATTCAGAATGCAGCAGAAGCAGTAGAGGATTTGCAGGATACGGTAAATAAGGCGAAAGAAATTCGTGGCAGCGAGATTTTTGAACTGGTGTATGCAGCAGCTGATATTTTTGCGGCAAGTATTCGGATTCCAGAGCGTACTGCTACTGTGGAGGAATTCCGTAAACAGTGTGATAAATGTGGAAAAATAGAGGAAATTTTTTCCTGTCTTGGGGATTTCCAGAAAAAATATATCCAGGAGCAGGCTGAACGCTATGAAACTGATACTATCCGCCCGGTTCGCAAGGCAAAGGAATATATCCAGAACCATTTCAGTGATCCGCTGACTTTAGAGGAAGTCAGCGAGATAGTGGGACTTAGCACTGCTTATTTCAGTGCCTTATTCAAGAAGACAGAAGGAGAAGGTTTTGCAAAATATCTGATCAACGTGAGAATGGAACAGGCCAAGCTACTCCTTCGGGAATCCAATCTTCCAGTAACAGAAATCTGCAGGAGGGTAGGATATAACGATCCGAAACATTTCACACATACCTTTGAGAAAGCGGCAGGGGTGAAACCCTCTACATATAGAAAATTGTATGGATAAATCAAAAATGAAATTTAAAGAAAAACTGAAATACATATCCAACCGGGCTCTTGTCCTGGGAACGGTAGTCTTCGGGAGTTTTATTATTCTGGCGGTAATTCAGCTGTTATTGGCATATAAAGGCGAAACACCCTGGTGGATGGCCATAATTATAACAATATTTGCAATTTTGTTTCCGATTGTATTCTGGCTGTGGATTCACCGCCCTTACATGCGCTGTGAAAAAATGACGGATCGTTTTCTGGATGGTTATATTTTTTCCGAAAAAGAAGATATGGAACTCTTGAACCTGACTCCAAGCATCCAGAAGCAGATGAAAATGGTAGACCGCATTGTGCGTTCTCCCCAGTATATGGATCTGAACAAAAGACAGGCTCAGTACCTGGCTTTGCAGAATCAGATCAATCCCCACTTTCTTTACAATACACTGGAAAGCATCCGTGGAGAAGCTATTATTGCAGGTCTGGACAGCGTTGCAGATATGACAGAAGCCCTGGCAAGATTTTTCCGTTACACCATTACCAAGGTGGAGAATCTGGTTTCTGTGGAGGAAGAACTGGATAACTGTGAGACTTATTTTGGAATTCAGAAATATCGTTTCGGGGACCGGCTGCAGCTTCATATTGATTATGATATTGCAGAGTATGAAAAGATCATGAACTGCAGAATCCCCAAACTGACGTTGCAGCCGATTCTGGAAAACAGCATTATCCATGGCGTGGAGCTGAAGGTTGGCGGTGGAAATCTTTATATCCGTTTTCAGTGTACAAAGGATCGCCTGCTCATCCGTATTTCAGACGATGGGGTGGGAATGGACGAGATGACTTTAGCAAAGCTGAACCAGAAGCTGGGCAAGTCAACCAAGGCTTTTCACGACAATGAAGAAAAACAGGGCGGAATCGCTCTGGTGAATGTGAATAACAGAATCCATTTGATCTTTGGGGATGAATATGGAATGCATGTTTATTCTGTACCAGGAGAAGGGACAGATGTGGAGATCACCATCCCTATACTTACTGACGACAGACAGGTGAAAAACAGGAGTGTGCTGGTATGAGAAATGAAGTTCTCAGAATGGAGCGTGTGACGTATAAAGAGGATGAGGTTGTGAAGCTGAAGGACTTCAACCTTCAGATCTTTCAGGGGGAGGTTATGGGATTTCTGCCTGTTAACAGTCATGGGAAAACAGCTCTTCTGAAACTTCTGGAGCGGAATCTTCCCCTCTATGACGGTTACATTTATTACGGTGGGGAAAAGGTAAATACCTGGAAAGAACATTATAAGGCTGCAAACCGGATCAGCATTATCCAGGAGAAAAGTTCTTTGGCAGGGAATTTAAATATTGCAGATAATATTTTTGTACTGCGCCCGGGCTTTCGCCAGTGGGTGATCCGCACAAAGATCCTGAACCGGCAGATGAAGCCCTTTTTTGAAGATATCGGAATGGACATTCCACTTAATAAAGATGTGGAGAAGCTTTCCACTTTTGAACGGATCATTGTAGAATTGCTCCGGGCTGTGATTATGGGATATCATCTGATCGTGCTGGATGAAGTTGGAGCTCTTGTCAGTGATGATGAGTTGAAAAAGCTTCATGGAATTATCCGTCATTATGTGGAAAAAGGGTTTTCTTTTCTTTATATCTGTTCTCATCTGGAGGAGATTTCCAGTATCTGTGACAGATGTGCGCTGTTTACCAATGGAAGAATCCAGAAGATTCTGGAAAGAGAGGAGCTGTTCAATGATCCGTCCGTAACTTACATGACGGAATATAACGACATGGTCCGTTATCATACGGAAAAAAGGGAAGGGAAGCAGGCTGCACCGGTTGTTTTTCAGTGGAAGGGCTACGGAGAGGATGCTGCCTGCAATTTTTCCTTTGATGTGCATAAAGGAGAATGCCTGGCCGTACAGATTATGGATGCCAGGGGAATGGAGGAGCTGCGGAAGATTCTGACCGGAGATATTTTACCGGAAAGTGGAGAACTCCTGTTGAATGGGAAGCAGACAGAGATTCCGGGAAATTGCAGGATTGCAGTAATCCAGGAACGTACTACAAAAACCATGATTTTTCCCGAACTGGATTATATGAATAATCTCTGTATTTGTCTGACAGAGAAAGTTCCTTCAATCTGGCACAACAAACGTCTTCAGAAAAGTATTCGGAATGAATACAGTCCCATATTAGGGTCAGACGTTTTTGAAATGCCGGTGGAGGAACTGAGTGAAAAGCAGAAGTATCAGCTGGTGTATACAAGAGTACTTTTGCAGAAACCGGAGATTCTGTTTTGTATTCAGCCTTTCTGCGGCGCTGACCTTGCTCACAGGATGTTTATCTGGAGTATGTTGGAAAAGTTCCTGGATAAGGGGATTTCGGTGGTGATCTTATCTTTGAATTTATCGGATTCTCTGGCAATGGCAGATCGCCTGTTGATTCTTGGGGAGAATGGGGAAAAGAGGGAAATTGCAAGAGAAAATTTTCATAAGATTACATCGCCGGTGCCCTGGCTGCACATGTATCTGTCAGAGAGAAAATAAAATATAATACTAATAATTCGGATTGTATTTTCAAACACGCTCCAGAGCCTAAATAAGAAGCCCATGGCAACAGAAATAAAATTGCCATGGGTTTCTTTATAACTAAAATTCAATTGTTTTACTTGTGCTCGCGTCCACTTTCCTGTCTGCGGATAAGAAGTATCCTTCGCTTGCAAATTGGCCAACTGCAATTAATTATAAGTTGCAAAAATTTATTATTGTGAAATATGAGATTACACTTTATTAGTCAATCTTCAGAATCAGCTCCAGCACCCGTCTTGCACAGTGCTCTAATTCCGGGCGGCCAAGCTGTCCCATTTCCATGGCCTTTTTCACACGCTCGGGGAAACCGGTTCCCATTTTTACGTCATTTCCGGCCTTGATTTCTTTGTAATGTTCAGCTCTTGTCCACCAGTCAGTTGTAACCATGCCCTTGAAGCCCCACTCGCCGCGGAGAACATCTTCCAGAAGCTCGCGATTCTCAGAAGCGCGGTGACCATTGATTGCATTGTAGGAGGACATGATGGTCCATGGCTGTGCCTCTTTTACAATGATCTCGAAACCTTTCAGATAGATCTCACGAAGTGCACGCTCGGAAACACGGGAATCGCTGTGCTTTCTGTTGGTCTCTTTGTTATTTGCTGCGAAATGCTTCACAGAAGCTGCAATGTGCTGGGACTGGATACCTTTTACCATAGCTGCGCCCATCTTTCCGGCAATCAGCGGATCCTCGGAATAGTACTCGAAGTTTCTTCCGCAAAGAGGATTTCTGTGGATATTTACTGCTGGGGTAAGCCATACAGCAAGATTGTTCTCCTTCACTTCTTCGGCACCAGCCTGTCCAACCTGCTGAACAAGAGCCGGGTTCCAGGTGCATGCAAGAAGTGTCGCGCAAGGCCATGCTGTTGTGTTCATGCTGCATTCCCCGCTGATACGAAGTCCGGCTGGACCGTCTGCTGTCATAATGGATGGAACGCCGTAATCCGGAAGATTTCCAAAACCGAAGGTATTGGAAACACCTACGTTTGGCTGTCCTCCAAGAAGATGAATCAGATCGTCATCGCTTAACTGTGCCATAAAATCATCCAGGGAAAGCCTGCCTTCTGCTACATCAATAAACTGCTTTCTGCCAAAGTTGTCGAAAAGTGTGCCACGTGCACAGCAGCGGACTGCAGGGGTAATACCTTCCTCAGTGCCCGGCTCCATTTTCTCAAATACGCATTCGTTCATGTCATTGCATGCAGACTGTGGAAGCTCCTCAAAACTGCCGTCAGAGAGCATACGCTCTTTCAGGCTGGTTGGAACAAGATGAGCTGTCAGCTGCTTTGTGATTACATTTTCAGCCAGTTCCATTGTCAGGATGCTCTCCTTGGTGTCGCGCACAGAAGTTCCAATATAGAACTTATAAGTACCTTTTTCCAGAATATATGCGGATTTCTTGATTTTTCCAAGGTCATCGTAGGAAGCCATGTCAGCCTTTGCAAAGGAAAGGCGGATCTGCTGTGTCTCGCCTGGCTGAAGAAGACGGGTTTTTGCAAAAGCGGCAAGCTGGCGGGCTGGTTTCTTCAGAAGTCCCTGTGGAGCTTCGAAATAAATCTGGACAACTTCTTTTCCAGCCAGGTTACCGGTGTTGGTCACCTGAACTTCAGCAAAAATCTGATTCTCTGTTTCCCACATAGCGATGGTGTCCAGGCCAAAGGTGGTGTAGGAAAGTCCATATCCAAATGGATAGATTACTTTTTTTTGTGCCCCTGGAAGAGTTTCAAAATAGCGGTAGCCTACATAAATATCTTCCGTATAGTTTACATAATCAAAAGACTCATGGAAGTTGGCAGTGGATGGATAATCATTTACGTCTGCGGCAAAAGTGTCAGCCAGCTTACCGGAAGGATTTCCTTTGCCGGTGAGAAGCTCCGCCATGGCAAGTCCGCCTTCCATGCCTCCCTGCCATCCAAGAAGAGCGGAGGAAATCCGGTCGTCATTTTTTACCCAGGAAAGATCCATGATTCCGCCGATGTTGAGAACTACCACGATATCATCGAAGCGCTCTTTTACCATGGAAAGCATTTCTTTCTCACGGGCAGTGAGATAGAAGTCGCCATCCGGGAAAATTTCGCCGGAAATTTTCGGCATGGTGGTTTCCGTATCCCATGGATTAAATTCGTTGTTGCATTCAATGCTGGAACGATCCCAGCCTTCGCCGGAGAAACGGCTGATCACAACAACTGCAACGTCAGCAAATGCTTTTGCACCGTCAGCAAGTTCCGGGGAAAGCTCTGGCTCTACTGTCATTCCTGGTGCGGCACCCTTTTCATACTGGTGCTGGATATCGGTGCGGTAAAATGCGGATAATGGCTCATAGATCTGAACGGCGCCTTCCTGCATTTTCAGCCCGTCGTAAAGGTTGTGTACATAAGAAACCATAACATCACCGCTTCCGCCGCCGCCTTTTACATAGTCGAAGCTGCCTTTGCCGAAAAGGGCGATGCGTGTGCCCTCAGCAAGAGGAAGCAGGTTTTTCTCATTTTTTAAAAGAACCATACCTTCTTTGGCGGCTTCTTTGGAAAGAAGGATATGTTCTTTGCTTGCGGTAACACGGCCGCTTTCCTTAAGGGGAAGGTTTGGCTGGAATTTAACTCTGGTCCATTTGTTCATTGTGGGATGACCTCCTGTAGATAAATTTATAATTAGAAAGTTTTTTTCGTGTAGTTGCCTTGATATTGCTATTGTACTGGAAAAAGCGGTGGTGTACTAGATGGTTTATTGCTTCTTTTATAGGTCTTTCTTGATATTATAGATGAAATATTATATATTATCATAAAGAATAAATGGTATATTTTGATTTTGAACTTGTAGCATAAATGTTGTATTTTGATTTTAAACCTGCAGCATAAGTGTTGCGTATTATGGAAGTCGGGAAATTTGAGTGAAAAAAGAAGATGAGGCATACTATGAGAGCAGAATATGAAAACGTGCTGGATGATCATTTGGGGAAAATTCATTTTACATATGTAAATACCTGGGATGAATTGTTACCGGCGCACTGGCATGAGCATTTGGAAATTATTTATGTGCTTGGCGGCGAGATTACAGCATCTATTAATGATGTGAGTTATGAGTTGAAAAAAGGGGATATTTTTCTGGTAAATTCCAATGATATCCATTATACCCACACGCATGAGGATGCCAGGTATTATCTTTTACAGATCCCGCCGGTTCATCTGGAAAGAATTTCTGCAAAGTGGGAGGGACTGAAATTTCAGGAGTTTATAAGGTCGAAATCAGCTGACGCATGTGTTCAGGGAGAACAACTGGAGAATGTGCAGGGAAAGGGACTTGTTGAGATGAGGGAGAATCGAAAGTCTACAAATCGGGCTGATGATCTGTATGATCAGTTGAGAGACGTATTTCGGAAAATTGCAGGCTTTTATGAAGAAAAAAAAGAAGGCTATCATCTTCTGGTGCTTTCAGCTGTTTACCGTTTACTTTATTTTCTTTATACAGAAGGAATCAGGAGTGAGGAAGATACAGAAACCGCTCACGGCACTCTGCGAGACTTGGAGCGGATGAAGTTATGCATGGAATTTGTCCGGGAACATTATGGGGAAAGAATTTCCCTTGCCGATGCTGCAGGGCTTTTGTCCATTACACCAGAGCATTTCTGTCGCCTTTTTCGCAAATATACAGGACAGACCTTCCTGGCTTATGTAAATCAGATCCGCATGGAGTATTTCCACACAGATCTTCTGGAGACAGATAAAAATATAACATTTCTTCTGGATAAAAACGGGATTACCAATTACAAAGGTTTTTTGCGAAAATTCAAGGAGGCTTATGGGGAATCGCCGAAGGAAGTAAGGAGAAGAAAAAACTGAAATATTAGAAATTCATGCTTTTAAACCCGTTGAAAATGAAAAAAGCAGGACAGCCTTAAATTCTTTATGTAAAGGTCTGTCCTGCCAGTTGGAAGCTGACGCATTATAACTGCGCTTTATTTTTTACCAGCATTTCATGAATGATATTCTGTGTATAAGCACCCAGATGTTTTTTGTCCTCTTTTTCCAGCTGGTCTATGTAGATTGGTTTGCCATATTCCAGGATAACGTGGGTTTTCTTAACTCTTGGAAAATGGTTTTCCCAGATATCAGCGGAGCCGCTGATCGCCATCGGGATGATCGGACAGTTTGTCTTTGCGGCAATTTTGAAACTGCCCTCATGGAATGGAAGCATGTCCAGTTCATCTTCATTTTTGTTTCGTGTACCCTCTGGGAAAATGCAGATGGAAATGCCGGATTTCACTTTCTCAATAGCAGTGAGAATGGTTTTCAGTCCCTGCTTCAGGTCATTACGGTCAAGAAACAGGCAGTGAAGACGTTTCATCCAGGTAGAAAGCAGAGGAACCTTTTCCATCTCTTTTTTTGCGATATAGCCGGTACGGATGGGGCAGCGTGGATAAGTGATCGGTACATCAAAAAAGCTTCTGTGATTTCCGATATAAAGAACCGGCACATCAGTTGGTACATTTTCCTCTCCGATAACAGTCAGCTTCACACCGGATATCCACAGGATAAAACGAAATACTGCCTGAACGATCCGAAGAGAGCTGATTTCCTTTGCCATAGGATTGAATTTGCCGATGATCCATTCTACAAAGAGAATGGGAATGGATAAAATCAGGAATCCAACCACTACGATCACGCATAAAATAAAACGAATCATATGATTTTCCTTTCTTTGATCTGTGCCTCATGCGTAGGAAGCATGTTTTGGCATATTGTTTATGTCTATTATATGTAATTTGAAAAATTCTTGCAATAAATCTTTTTTATTCCTCATACAATAAAATAAATGGAGATTGCTGTTTGCTGTGTTTAAAGGCTGAGCATCAGATGAACAGCAACGAGACATCTGAGGTGGCAGAATGAAAAAAACAAAAGCAGTTCTTCTGGGAGTAATTTTGTGGTCACTGCTTTTGATCAGTGGATGCAATTTTATCCGCATTGAGGAAGAGCCGCGGAAGCCTCTGGAGTATTCCATTGTAAAAAATGAAGAGATACCGGCAGAACTGGCTGCCCTGATACAGGAGAAAAAGAAGAATGAATTTCAGCTGACCTATCAATGTGAAAAAGACCTGTTTCTTGTAAAAGGATACGGGGAGCAAATGAGCGGAGGTTACAGTATTTCCGTGGAAGAACTGGGGTGGACTTCCCAGGCTGTTTTTTTCCGGACAATGCTGCTGGGGCCATCAGACGAGAAAATAACGATCAGTCCGCCTTCCTATCCTTACATCGTGGTGAAGACGGAATACCGAAAAGAACCTGTGATTTTTGAACGCTTTACTGAAAAAAGCGAAAATGATGCAATATAGCAGTCTGGTGAAAAAAGGAGTGGAAAATCGTGGAATTAAGAAAAGAAAGTGTGCAGATGCTTCAGATAAAAAGCCGTGCAGCCAGCCAGGTAACGTTTGATACAGATTATAATGTACCAGATGCAAAGCCGGATGTGGGCCGACTGATCCAGAACAAGGGTGACGTTTCCATGGATGAAGTGCGTCTTAGCGAAGGAAAGGCATTTATCAGCGGAAACCTGAACGTGGATATTCTCTATGTGGGGGAAGAAAACCAGAAGGTGAGCAGTCTGGGGGCAAAACTGCCTTTTGATGAGACTTTGAACTTGGAAGGGATTGCAAGTGGGGATAAAATGTGCCTGAAGTGGGAGATTGAGGATCTCAGCGTACACATGATTCATTCCCGAAAACTAAACATAAAAGCAATTGTCACCTTTTATGCAGTGGTAGATGAAATGGCAGGGATTCAGCTTCCGGTGGAAATCAGTGAGGAGGGAATTTCAGTAAAAAGGAAGAAAGTCCGTTTAATGAGTCTTATGGTACATAAAAAGGACACTATGCGGATTAAGGATGAAGTGACTTTAGTGTCCAATAAACCGAACATTGAACAGCTTTTGTGGTATACCATCGATGTCCGTGGAATGGATCTGCGTCCAGAGGATAATGTGGTGAAGGCAAGAGGGGAGCTGTCAGTTTTTGTCCTGTATTCGGGAGAAGATGAGGAAAATCCGCTTCAGTGGGCAGAGTATGTGCTTCCGTTTAATACGGAAGTGGAGTGTACTGGTTGTATGGGAGAGATGATTCCAAATATTGGCTTTTCCGTTATGCATCAGAGCATTGAAGTAAAACCGGATTCCGATGGGGAAGAACGGGTAATGAGTGTAGACACGGTGCTGGAACTGGACATGAAGCTTTACCGCGAAGAAGAGCATGACCTGATTCTGGATGTGTACTCGCCTTTGAAAGAATGCATTCCTCAGGGAAAAGAGATGTGTCTGGAAAGCCTCCTGGTACGGAATGACTCCAAATGCCGCGTATCTGACCGTATTGAACTGAAGGAAAGCCAGGGGAAAATCCTGCAGATCTGTCACAGCCAGGGACGTGTAAAGGTTGAGAAAACGAAAATTGTAGAAAATGGAATCCAGGCTGATGGAATTGTATTTATGAAAATTCTGTATATTACAGGAAATGATGAAATGCCATTCTATTCTGTTGATGGAATGATCCCTTTTTCCCATATAATTGAGGCAAACGGGATCAACGAGGACAGTATCTTTTTTCTGCAGGCAGATCTGGAACAGCTGTCAACGTCTATGATCGACAGCAATGAGATTGAGGTGAAGGCTGTGATCAGTCTCAATGTGCTGGTGCTTCAGTGTGAAAACCGGATGATCATAAGCAAAGTGGAGGAGCGTCCCCTTGATATGGAGAAAATCCAGGCAATGCCGGGAATCACGGTGTATGTGATGAAAAATGGGGATTCTATGTGGGATATTGCGAAAAGATTTTATACTACAGTGGAGGAAATCTGTGAGCTTAATGAATTGGAAGAGGACAGAGTTGTGCCTGGAATGCCGCTGCTGTTGGTGAAGAAGGTGGAAGGGTAAGGCTGCTTTCTGTTTGCTGCATATATTTGGAGAAAACCTTTTCAAACATGCTCTGGTTACGGCGTGGACAGTAACGATATATATAGAATGAGAAATTTCCTCGCATAAATGTATTGAAAAAAATACAAAAATATTTTACAATAAAAGCATTGATAAAATTGTATACAAAGTACAAAGAAACTGCTGCTCTTAGAGCCTGCCAGAGGTTTTATGTGAGCGGCAGCTACAAGCGGAGGAAATTATGCGTTTACGTGCACTTGCAAAGATAAATCTGGGACTTGACGTGGTTGGAAAACGTGATGACGGATATCACGAAGTCCGTATGATCATGCAGACCATACAGATGTATGACGTGCTTGAAATTGAGAAAAAAAAGGAGCCGGGAATTGTCCTTACCACGAACATTCCTTACGTTCCTACTGACGAGCGGAATCTTGTATATAAAGCGGCGAAAATGTTAATGGATGAGTTTGATATAAAAGAGGGGCTTACCATGAATCTGGAGAAGTTTATCCCGGTAGCAGCCGGCATGGCTGGTGGAAGCTCTGATGCGGCAGCTGCTTTTGTTGGAGTGAACCGCCTGTTTGGACTGGGACTTTCTGAGGAAGAGCTGATGAAGCGTGCTGTGAAGGTTGGAGCTGATGTTCCTTATTGTGTGATGCGCGGAACTGCTCTTGCAGAGGGAATCGGGGAGAAGCTGACCAGACTTCCCAGAGTACCTCACTGCTATGTTCTGGTGGGAAAACCAGGAGTAAATGTTTCAACCAAGACTGCTTATGAGAACCTGAAACTGGACGATCCTGCTGTGGTTCATCCGGATATCGATGGTATGGTGACAGCTGTCAGAAATGGTGATCTTGATGGAATGATTTCCAGAATGGGAAATGTATTTGAACCGGGAATTATCAGCAAATATCCTGTGATCCAGGAAATCAAAGATTTGATGGAGAGCAACGGAGCACGTAAGGCCATGATGAGCGGAAGTGGTCCTACTGTATTTGGCATTTTTGATGATAAGGAGAAAATGGATCGGGCAGCAGCTGTTCTCAGGGAGAGCAGACTTGCGAAGACTGTTTTTGCCACAGATGTTTTTTAGCGGAGGAAAATACAAATGACAAGTGATTTTACAGTGCATATGGATGAGTATCTTCCACTTAGGGAGGTCGTTTTTAACACACTGCGTCAGGCAATCCTGAAGGGAGAACTGAAGCCGGGCGAAAGACTTATGGAGATTGCCCTTGCGGAGAAGCTTGGGGTGAGCAGAACTCCTATCCGGGAGGCCATGCGTAAGCTGGAACTGGAAGGGCTGGTTGTGATGATCCCGAGACGTGGAGCCCAGGTTGCCAATATTACAGAGAAGGATCTGAATGACGTTCTGGAGGTCAGGATCACTCTGGAAAATATGGCCATTGAGAAGGCCTGTGCTAATATGACAGATGCGGATATCCGGAAGCTGGAGCAGGCGGCTGAGGTTTTCCAGACCAGTACGGCGGAAGGCGACCTGGTAAAGATGGCTGAGGCGGATGTGAATTTCCATGAGGTAATTTATGAAGCTGCTGATAATAAAAGACTGATGCAGGTTCTGAATAATCTTCGCGAGCAGATCTACAGATATCGTGTAGAATATTTGAAAGAGGATGAGTCCAGAAACCGTCTGGTGAAAGAGCATGAGAAAATTACCAGGGCGATTAAGGAACGGGACGTGAAAGCGGCACAGGAGCTGTCTTTTGAACATCTGGAAAATCAGCGGATGGGAATTATTCAGGCGATTCGGGCAGAAGAGTAAACTGAGTGGTTTTCTGGGAGCGGAGCGGGCACATCCTGCCCGCGTTCCTCTTTTTGGGAAGTTGAGAGAAAATGAATATAATTGTTTTTATGGGAGATACTGGGAGAGATAACCAGTGTCTTTTTTTTGTTGCCTGAAAATGGAAAAGAGGAGCAGTGTTGGATAAAAATGATAATATTGTTATGATTTCAAAGGATATTCGAGCAAATGAACGGTATATAAGAGAACTCCTGGCAGATTGTGGAGATATTCAGATCCGGAAGATGCGGCTGGGGGATGCGCGGAAGGTTGACTGTCTGATGGTCTATATTGAGGTAGCGACTTCCAATATGATGCTGGAAGACTCTGCCATTGGAAAAATGGTGGGGCATTTCTGGGAGATTTCACCTGGGGAAATGCAGGAATTTGTGGAGTATAACAGTCTGGGAATTGCGGATGTAAAGAAGCTGACTGACATGGAGCAGGTGTTCGCAGGGCTGCTTGCCGGAAATGCGGTTTTCTTTATGGACGGATTTGACCAGGCTATGAAAATTTCCAGTGCCGGTTATCCAAGCATGGGGGTAACAGAAGTGGAGATGGAGAAGGTTCTGCGAGGTTCCAGGGAAGGCTTCTCTGATTCTGTGAAAATAAATTCGGCACTGATCCGGAAGCGGCTACGGGATACCAGATTAAAGGTAGTGGAATTTTATATTGGGGAGAGATCACATACACTGGTCCAGATGGTGTATATGGAAGATCTGGTGCAGGAGGAATTTCTGGAGCAGGTGAAAGAGCGGTTGGGAGAGTTTCGAGTTGATGGAATCCTGGACAGCGGAATGCTGGAACAGCTGACGGAGGATTCCTGGTTATCCCCTTTTCCGCAGTATCAGACTACGGAAAGACCAGATCGTGCAGCGCAGGAAATTTTAAATGGAAAAGCAGTGCTTCTCTGTGACAATTCTCCGTCAGCGCTTATTTTGCCAGGTGTTTTTCACAGCTTTATGGAAAGCAGCGAGGACTGGTATAACCGATTTGAAATGGCATCATTTCTTCGAATACTACGATATGTGGCACTGGCAGCTGCTACGTTGCTGCCGGGACTTTATCTTGCAGTGATCCGGTTTCACACGCAGATTCTTCCTACGAATATGCTTCTGTCCTTTGCCCAGGCAAGAGAAGGCGTGCCATTTTCCAGCATTGCGGAGCTTGTTCTGCTGGAGTTATCCTTTGAACTGATTCGGGAAGCTGGTGTACGGATTCCGGGAGCATTGGGAAATGCTATGGGAATTGTGGGAGGACTGATCGTGGGCTCTGCTGCTGTGGAAGCGAATCTTGTAAGCCCGATCGTGGTCATGGTTGTGGCGATCACAGCGCTTGGTTCTCTTGCAATCCCAAATGAAGAATTTGCCTCGGCATTTCGGATGCTTAAATATTTCTTTTTGTTTTTGGGAGGATATCTGGGAATTTTTGGAATTGTGACCGGAGTATATCTGACAGTATCACATCTGGCAGGACTTCTCAGCTTTGGAGTCCCATACCTGACACCTTTTGTTAAACAAAGTACGGATAATGGGACTGGAAGCAAAATTGTGAGAGTGCCGTTTAAAAAGAGATGGAGGCGCCCTTCATATGCCAGACAAAATGAGCGAGTGAGACTGCAAAAAATCCGCGATAAAAACAGGAAGGATAGGTAGCTGGAATAAATGAAATTTGCAGAAAATAATCGAATCTCCCAGCGGCAGCTCTATAGGCAGATCGTGATTGCGTTTATTGCACCATTAATATTGTGCCTTTTCGGAAACAGAAAAACTCTGGGGCTTGGCGGGCTGGCAGGGACTGCAGCAGCCCTTGCAGCTGTGTTGTTTTATGTGATTTTTCTCATCCGTCTTCGTTATGCTTTTGCCAGACCCTGCAAAACAGCCGGTGTGGTGTTGGGACGGCTGGCAGCGTTGTTTTTTCTTATATACTGTATTCTTGGAGCTGCGTTTCTTTTGAATCTTCTGGTGGAAATTGTTGCAGTCAGTCTGGGAACAGGTATAGGAAAAAAATGGCTTTGTCTGATCACATTGCTGGTTTGCAGTCTGGGCACGCAAAAGGGGATTCAGAGGCGAGGCAGAATGGGAGAAGTGTCAGGAGGCGTGGTACTTGCAGCGGTTATGCTTATGTTAGTCTTGGCTGTGGGACAGGGAAAATGGGAGTATTTTCAGGAAATGGTATGGAATTCCTCTTTCTCAGGAAGAAAAATTCTGGAAAGTGGATATGATGTGATATGTGCATTTTCCGGATTGGGGCTGCTTCCCTTTGCACTGAACTGTGTAGGAAACAGTAAAGATACAGGGAAAACTGTAAGCCTTGCCGTTTTTACCCTGGGAATTTTGCTTATTCTGACGGAATTGCTGCTTCCTTCTGTATTTGGATGGGGGCGGCTGAAATATGAAAGCTGTCCGATTTTGCCGCTTCTGTCAGGTGCGGAGCTTCCAGGGAATGTATTGGCAAGATTTGATGTCCTCTGGATGGGATTTCTTTTATACAGCCTTTTATTTTCTATTGGAAGTTTTCTGCATTATGGTCATTTAATTGTGGAAAAAGCAGATATGGGAACTGGAAAGCTGTGGATATCCATTCTGGTTTTTGCCGGAGCTGTGTGGGATATTGAAAGATGGGGAATCCGGAATAGTTTTCCATTATATTTGAAATATATTTTTGTGCCCGGAATGCTGGTGCTTCAGATTATGTTTTTTATGACAGGCAAAAAGAAGTGGAAAAAGAAGCTTGCCGTAGCGTGTGTCAGTGCATTGTTTCTGTTAGCCGGCTGTGGTGGTGTGGAACCGGAGAAACGCATGTATCCGCTTGCACTTGGAGCCGATATTACAGAGGGGAAATATCTGCTGACTTACGGAATTCCGGATCTTCCAAAATCTACAGGACAGGAAAAAGACGGGGAAGACCAGGGGAATGCTGCTCCGTCGATTCAGGGAGAAACTTTCCGTGAGATTGAAAATATATACAGCCGGACACAGGAAAAATATCTGGATATGGGACATCTGGAAATTCTGGTTCTTGGAGAGAGTCTGTTGGATGGAGGGCGTTGGGAGCAGGTTCTTGAGTATCTGAAGCAGGAGCCGACTATAGGTGAAAATGTTTATGTGTTTCGCTGTGCTGCGGCATCTGAAGCAGTAGCCTGGGTAAGCCCTCAGGACGTTTCTCTGGGAGAGTATCTTCTTGGGCTGCTGGAAAATAATCCAAATGGAAGCCCGGGACAGGCAGTAACGCTTCGTGAGGTTTATCATGAGTTTTATGAACGTGGTGCTTTGTCTGAATTGCCAGAACTGAAAATTTATGGAAAGGAACTGGAAGTGAAATTTTAGCCGAATCTCCCACAAATTGTGACGCACATCTTGCAGAAAGCCTTTTTCAGACACGCTCCAGGGAAGCTGCGAAAAGCAATAAGCAGTGGGAATAAATGTGATTATTCCGGGCCGGGACAGGGAATACTTTTGTTAAGAAAAATATGGGAGGTACTTTTATGCTTTGTCTGAGAAAAAACAAATATCATATAGCGGCAGCACTTCTGACAGCTGTATTACTTTGCCCATGCAGTGAAAATTTTAATAAAACTTCCAACCTTCTTGCGTGGTGGGGAACCATTTATCCCCAGTTCTGTTTTATGGAAGCACCGAGGACGGAGAACGGTCAGAAAGCAGAGCCAAGATTTCATTTCTGGATTGTGGAGACGTTACTGTTCGCAAAAAACACTTCGCGGAATGTTACCAGTGAACCGTAACGTGGGGACACTTAACGCTTTGATGTAGTACAAGCACTTGCACCGCCGCTCCTTTGGTGTTAAAATGAAATACAGATTGCAAATATCGCTTGACTATGAATTTGGAGATAGATAAATGAAAATAGACAGAGATGCGCCTGTTGGTGTGTTTGATTCCGGTATTGGCGGACTTACTGTGGCAAGGGAGATCATGCGGAATCTTCCAGCAGAGAAAATCGTGTATTTCGGCGATACTGCCAGAGTTCCATATGGCAGCAAATCCAGAGAGACTATTATAGGATATTCCCGTCAGATAATCCGTTTCCTGAAAGAGCAGAAGGTGAAGGCGATTGTGGTGGCCTGTAATACAGCCAGTGCGTTTGCCCTGGAGGCAGTTCAGGAAGAATTTGACATTCCCATTCTTGGAGTGATTGAAGCCGGTGCCAAGGTAGCTGCGCAGGTTACCAGAAATAAACGGGTGGGAATCATCGGTACAGAAGGTACTGTTGGAAGTGGAATCCACGCGGAGGTTCTGAAAAAGATCGATCCGGAGATTACAGTGATCGGAAAGCCATGCCCCTTATTTGTACCGTTGGTAGAGGAAGGCTGGACTCATGATCCGGTAACAGTGGAAGTTGCAAGCAGATATCTGAGGGAACTACAGGAAAAAGATATTGATACACTGATCCTTGGCTGTACCCATTATCCACTGCTCCGTTCTACCATCGGACAGATCATGGGAGAGGGTGTTACTTTGGTGAACCCGGCGTACGAGACGGCACTGGAGCTTGGCAGACTTCTGAAAGAGCAGAATATGCAGAGCACCGGACAGGGACAGTCTGATTTCCCATATCGTTTCTATGTGAGCGATCTGGCAGAGAAATTCAAGGGCTTTGCCAATTCGATTCTGCCATTTGATGTGGAGAAAACGCAGAAGATTGATATTGAGAAATATTGAAAAAGAGAAAGAAATGGAAAAACAATGGAAAAAGAAGTTTTAATTCACGTAAAAGGTTTACATATGATGGACACACCAGAAGGTGATGAGCCAATCGAGATTGTGGTTCCGGGAGAGTATTATTTCCGCAACGGCAGTCATTATCTTCGCTATGAAGAAATGCTGGACGAGCAGGGAGATCCTACTGTAAATTATATCAAGATATCCTCCAGGGGAATGGAAGTCCGAAAAAAAGGACAGGTAAATACACATATGGTTTTCGAGCAGGGAAAGCGTAATATGGCATTTTATACCACCCCGTTTGGAACTCTTGAAATGGGAATTTCAGCGACGAATCTGGAATTAGAAGAAAGTGATGGGCAAATTGCCATGAAAGTGAACTATTCTCTGGACCTGAATCAGGAGCATGTGGCAGATTGCTGTCTGGATATTCAGGCGCAGGGGAAAAATACAGCTGGGTTTACTTTGTAAAGTTATAATTGTTTTCGCAGCTATTGCGGAAATCAATGAATCAGATGCAGTGAGAAATTATGTCGGGAGCGGGCAGATTTCTGACTGCATTTTTGTTTGCGAAAATCAGATCCTGTGAAAGCTCTGTTTTCTGGTGCGCAAACGTGATCTGTAAGGTTTTGAACGTGAGATGCTGTGGATTCCCGAGGCGTTTCATTTTATACTATAAATAGGTAAATGCCAGAGGCTGAAAAGGGGAAAATATCAGAATTTTGGCGATGCTTTGTGAAGATACATCCATATTGATCAGGAGGAAATTAACCATGGAACATACATTTTGGATCTGGTATCCGGGAGATTTTGAATTATATCATGCTATGAAACAGAATTTCAGCCGCGTGGAGAGTGGATTTGGCTGGCCGGCATTCTGGAAAAGCGAGGGCTTCCGCAACCGCGTGGCTTTTCGCCGTACCTATGAGCTAAAGCAGGAGACAAGCTTTACTGTTTTTTCCAATGCCATTGGCCATGTGCTAGTAACCTGGGAAAACGGAGAAAAGAAATATCCATTTGGAAAAAAGATCACAGCAGGTCCGGGAAAAGTAAAGGTTTCCATTCATGCAGGATGTGTAGAGGCCTTTCCATGTGCTTATGTGCAGGGTGAGGTGATCCATTCTGACAAGACCTGGATGGCAGAGGATTATTCCCAACCGCTGGTACCGGTTGGCGTGTGCAAGTATTTTACAAAGCCAGAGCAGAAGCCAACTGTTTGGGAATATACGGAAAAAGAGTGTAAACCAGTGAAAATCAGCGAGATAAATGGCGGTGTGCTGGCAGAGTTTGAGACGGAACTGACAGCGGCGGTTTATGTAAAGGATAAAAGAAAAGCTGCACTGGAAAAAGAAAAACAGAAAGTTGTCAAAAACATAGAAAACTGTTATGAAGGAAATGCAGAAGAAATTAGTGATGCCGGGAAGTGTAGAAGAGAAAGCGGTTCCGGGGACAACTGCGATGTATTAGAGGTGTTTTGCGGTGAGTCTGAGGACGAAGCGCTTGATCTTGAGCATTGCTACTACAGCTGGCAGCCGGATCCTGTAACAAACAGATGTCCTTGCTGTGCAGTCCGTTTTGCATTTATTCCGAACTGCAAAGCTGAAGATGTAGAAATCACAGCCTTCTACCAGTATGTGGATTTCCCGAAACGCGCTTCTTTTAAATGCAGTGACAAGAAACTGAATAAGATCTGGGAGGTGGCAGAGCATACCTTCCGTCTTTGCAGCGGTATCTTTTTCCTGGATGGTGTGAAACGTGACAAATGGATCTGGTCCGGGGATGCTTACCAGAGTTTCTTCGTAAATCAGTATTTGCTGGCAGACCCTGATATTGACCAGAGAACTCTTCTGGCACTTCGTGGAAATGATCCTATGACAAGACATATCAATACCATCATGGACTATTCCCTGTTCTGGATCCTGGGCGTGCTTTATCATTATGAGGCATATGGCGACCTGGAATTTGTCCGCCAGGTTTACCCGAAAATGTGCTCTCTTATGGAGTTCTGTGAGGGACAGCTGGATGAAAACGGATTTCTTGTAGGTCGTGAAAATGACTGGATATACATTGACTGGGCTGACATGGATAAGACCGGTGCCCTTTGTGCAGAGCAGATGCTGTTTGCTGCATGCTGGCAGACTATGGCGCAAGTCAGTGAGGCTCTTGGAGAAGAAAATCCGGAATATATGGAGAAATATGAGAAATTGATCGGGCAGATCCGTAAATTTTACTGGGATCAGGAGAAAGGCGCATTTATTGATTCCTTTGAATCCGGTAAGAAAAATGTGACCCGCCATGCCAATATTTTCGCAATCCTTTTCCACATTGCAACACAAGAAGAGCAGGAGAAAATTCTGGCAAATGTAATTAAGAATGATGCAATTCCGGCAATTACAACTCCGTATTTCAACTTCTTCGAACTGGATATGCTTTGCCAGACAGGGGAACTGGAACTGGTATTTAATAAGATCCGTGATTATTGGGGCGGAATGCTGGATCGCGGCGCAGTAACATTTTGGGAAGAGTTTGACCCAGAGGCACCAGTAGAAACCCAGTACGACATGTACGGTGACCGCTTCGGAAAGAGCCTCTGCCATGCCTGGGCTGCCAGCCCGATTTATTTCCTGGCGAAGTACTTCATGGGGCTGAAATTTACTGGAATTGGAGGAAAAGAGTTTGTGGTAGAACCGCATACTGAGTTTTTCGACAGTTTTGATTGTACATTGCCTGTTGCTGATGGACAGGTACATATTGTGTGGGATGGGAATGAGCTGAAGGTGGAGAAGACAACACGCTAGAGCCTATTTTAAACACGCTCTAAAGTGCGTTCATAAAAATTTGAAAATGGAGGAATTGCCATGTATAGAAAAAAATGGTTATCAGCATTACTTGGAGCACTAATCGGAACTATGAGCATATCTGCATCTGTTTATGCGGCAGACTCTGTAACAGTACTTCCGAAAACAGAGGGAAAGCCTCGTCTTCTTGTTACCCAGGACGGTGAAGTAGATGATATGAATACTTTGATTCATACACTGCTTTATGCGAATGATATTGATCTGGAGGGAATTGTACAGACCAGTTCCAAGCTGCATTACAGCGGAGATGATACCACAGAACCTTTACGTTGGATGGGAACGGACTGGATGTATGAGTTTCTGGATGCATACGCAGAAGTGTATGACAATCTGAAGGTACACGATGCAGATTATCCTTCTCCGGATGACCTTCGTGCAATTACAAAAGTGGGAAATATCAAGAATGTAAGTGATACTTCTGAGGAGACGGAAGGTTCTGAGCTTGTGAAAGAGCGGATACTGGCAGAAGATGACAGACCTCTTTATATTGAAGTTGGCGGCGGCGCCAATACAGTTGCAAGGGCATTGATGTCCCTTGAAGAAGAATATAAAGATCAGGATGGCTGGGAGGAGCTTTACAATCGAATCTGTGAAAAAGTGATCCTTTTTGCCTGGGGAATGCAGGATGACTGTTATCTGAATTACATTCAGCCGAACTGGCCATCTATGCGCATGGTAGATGTTTCCGGTTCTACTCTTGCGTATGGTTACAGATGGGCGACTCTGGATGAACTCTCTGATGAATCCAGAGAAAAAATGAGCAGTGAATGGATGAAAGGAAATATAGAGCAGAATCTTGGCGCATTGATGGATAAATATGTGACCTGGGGAGACGGAACTTACCTGGAAGGGGAAGCAGATACTGATCAGTATGGTACAAATGAAGCACTTCTTGGAGATGACACTCTCTGGGTAGGGCATGCTTATGAGCAGTATGATTTCCTTTCTGAGGGTGATTCTCCGGCATGGTTTATTACCATTCCGAACGGACTTCGCAGTCTGGAGGATCTTTCCTACGGCGGCTGGGATGGAAGATATGCTCTGAAAGAAAATGACGAAAATCCGGATGTGCGTCTGTATCAGGCGGCAAAAGGAAATGAAAAAGGAATTGCCAGCTGGATTGCTGCGATCCAGAGCGATTTTGCCATGAGAGCAAAATGGTGTGTAACGGATAAATATGAGGATGCCAATCATCTGCCGGAAGTTTCCGTGGCAGAAGGAATTGATCTGACTGCGACAGTAGGTGAAGAGATTACTTTAAATGGAACTGCCGAGGATCCTGACGGGGATACCACTACTTTCCGCTGGTATCATTATCCATTAGGAGATACTTATCAGGAAGCGGAGGATGAAGCTGGAAATCCTGTTGCGATTGAAGTGACAACCTCCGGAGAAAATCAGGAAACAGCAACATTTACAGTTCCAGAAGATGCAAAATCAGGCGACACCATCCATATCATCATGGAAGGTGTAGACGGCGGCGGAACCAATCCGGTGGCTTATCAGAGAGTGATCGTGACAGTTAAATAAATCAGAGTGGGATGAAGATAAATTAGCCTGAATTGGAGATCAGATAAAACTGTTTTTCATTTCAGGCTGATTTTATAATAAAATGCATTGTATGCCACAAATGAAAATGATATAATTGGTATACAAAAATTTAAATGATTATAAAGTACTTGTGCCATCAATTATTCCACACTGAATGGCAGGATATTTTTCCCTTATGAGACATAGCCGTAAGAAAGATGAACTGAAAAAATACATAGAAGATAATAAAAACGAAATACAAAAGCTAAGCATGGAGACAAGGTGGTTTCTGGCAATATTATTGGAGCAGTATACAATAGTGGATGATGGAATCGTGGAGGTGAGAGATGTGTGTAAGGCATGGGATGGAGCGATGCAGATGTACGCGGATGAGGCAAGAGAAGCAACGAGGAAAGAAATGAAAAAGCAGGAATTTGCGAGAAATCGTAGAATGGTGTCTAGAATGTTTTCAAAGGGATATCCCCAGACAGAGATTGCAGATGTGCTAGAAATACCAGTGAAAACAGTGAAAAAATGGTGTATGGAATTGAATCCAGCTACACAAAAATAGAATTATTTAGAAGCATTAATCTGCCGCATCAAACCGTTGGGAATGATGCGGCAGTTGTTTTGTAAAAAATGAAAAATTTCACACTTTATAAATCCTGCTCAGATAGCCATGTGAGAAAACTTTTTGCAAGCGAAAGTTGCATCGGAGACATATTGCGCAACAATTCACTGCTGTTTTTCCATTCGTTATCAGCATTGTGGTGCTGTGTCCCTACAAGAAATTCATCAGGAGTTGTATCCAATGCTGCGGCAAGCCGCATAATCACTTCTATGGAGGGAATTGAAATGCTTCGCTCGATGTTTGAGAGGTATTTTTGACTAAGATCAGCCCGTTCTTCAACCTCAGATTGTTTTAAACCCAGTTCTTTTCGTCTTCGGGCAATTCGTTTGCCTATTTCTTTGTAATCTAAATCCATACAAGCCTCCTTTAATCGCTATCGTACGGAAAAACAGAAAAAAATGAACCGTTTAAAAGATGAAAATACGACTTGACATACGAAAACATAAGCCATATAATTATCGTAATATGTAAATAGACAATTAGAAGAAATACGAGGAATCAAAGATGAATAAAATACAAAACTTTTTTAGAAAAGCGGACACAATATTATTTCAGATTATATGGGGAACTTTACTGTTTTTAATAATATATATGCTTCTAAATTATAGTAATTTTCCCACTATAATAGTATTTCTGATTCCATGTTTCTTTATGTATATTTTTATAAAAAAATCGAAAATGGCTGCAACTATAGGCGGCATTGTTGTAGGTGTAGCTGGGGTTCTCATGAGATATGGACTTGCTGGAATGACGCTTATGATTGGAGATTTTTTCAGCGAAAATACGGAGGCTGCCTGGTTATTGATTATTGTTATTGTCGGGGCGTGGTATATGATCCGTCAACGAAGAAAGAAATGATAAAAATGGAAAAAGTTTGTAGAAGTAAATACTAAATGGGAGGATTTTATAAATAGTTCTAAATATTAAAAAATAATGGAGGATATTGGAATGGGATTAGTAAATGGTTCAGAAGAATATTGGAAAATTCATGATCATGCGGAAAGAATTTATTATAAAAAATGTGATAGTACAGGTTCTGAAAGAGAAATGTGGACAGAAAGAGGAAAAAATCTTGCAGACCAGCTAAGAGAAGAGTTCGGTTATGGGGATCGAGTAGTAAAAGATCTGATTGAGCGGTACTATTTAGATAGAGATTAATAAATTTGAGATAGAACTGTTTATATTAGAAGAAATATTGTATAAAGGTTATTTCTTTTACAAATTCTTACATGGTATTTATAAAAAATACTGTTTTAGTCAAAAATTGAAGACAGCTTACAGACTTGCGATATAGAGGTTTGTGAGCTGTTTTTGCATATATGTGGGGTATTATAGAATATTTTTATAAAATAATGAAATTTGTACAGGGATAGGGGAAAAACCTATCCTTATTGCTTTTACACAAATACAAAACATTCGATTTATGCAAAACACATAATCTGTGAATTGAGAGAAATGTATTCTTGTTCATTAACGCTTAAAAAAGGACTGTTCACGCTAATCTTTGCACAGAGGGGGGAAAATACGGTAAACTATTGTTAGATTGAGAATGTAGAGTTATAGGCTAGAGCGTGCCTGGAAAAGTAGTTGGTTTAAGGACAGAGATTTCAGAAAGGAGCAGTTTACTGTATGCAGAAAATTGATTTTAACAAGGATTGGATGTGCAGGTGTCTTACCAGGGATGAGGCTGCTTATCCGGTGACCTTGCCACATGATGCAATGCTGAGTGAGCCGCGTACTCAGGAGAGTACCGGCGAGGGGAATATTGGATGGTATATTGGTGGAGATTACGAATATATCAGAAATTTCTTTGTGCCAGAGGAGTATAAAGATAAGAAAGTCCTCATTGAATTTGAGGGGATTTACCACAATGGTGAAGTTTACATAAATGGGAAAAAGGCGGCTTACCGTCCTTATGGTTATACCAATTTTTATGTGGATACAGAGGGCTTTTTCCAGTATGGAAAAGAGAATGAGATCAAAGTCATTGCGCGCAATGCTGACCAGCCAAACAGCCGCTGGTATTCAGGAACCGGTATTTACCGTCCGGCTTATCTGTATGTTGGGGAAGAAAAACATATTCCGGTAAACGGTGTGAAAATCCGTACCTTAAGCTATGATCCGGCGAGAATTGAGGTCGTTGTGAAAACTTCTTCGCCGGGAGAGGTTTCCCTGAAGATTGAGTTTGAGGGCTCTAAAGTACTTAGAGTAATTGGTGAAAGTACAAAAATAGGAAATGTAAACAATGACAAAATAATATCATCAGATAATAAAAACATGCAGCCAAATGAATCAGTACAGACTGGAAAAAATGGTCAGAAGAGTGAATTGGCGCAGGTGGAAGCGGAAAAAAATAATCAGGAAGCAGCATACCAGGCCATCTTCCAGCTGGATGTTCCAAACGCAAAGCTCTGGGATACAGAGCACCCGAATCTCTATACCTGTAAAGCAATTTTCGGTGAAGACGAAGTAACTGAAACTTTCGGAATCCGTGAATTGATCTGGAATCCTCAGGTAGGAATGACCATTAACGGAGAGCGTGTGATTCTTCGCGGTGCATGCTTTCATCACGATAATGGCGTGCTTGGTGCATGTACGTATCCGGAAGCAGAAGAACGTAAAATGCGTATTCTCAAAGAAAATGGATACAATGCAGTCCGCTCTGCACATTATCCTTGCTCTAAGGCACTTCTGGATGCCTGTGACCGTGTGGGAATGCTGATGATGGATGAATATGTAGATGTGTGGTACATTCATAAGACTAAATATGATTATGCCGGACAGCTTGCTGACTGGTGGAAACAGGACTTAAAAGACATGGTTGACAAGGATTACAACCATCCAAGTGTGATTATGTACTCCACAGGAAATGAGGTTGCAGAGACTGCCCAGAAGAAGGGAATTGCCCTTACCGGTGATATGACAAACTATCTTCACAGCCTGGATTCCACCCGTCCTGTTACCTGCGGAATCAACATTTTCTTCAATTTCTTAAGCTCCATAGGACTTGGCGTTTACAGTGATGACAAGGCAGAAAAGACAGCTGCTTCCAAGCCGGAAAAGAAGAAAAAGCCGGTAGGAAGCGAGTTCTATAATACTCTTGCCTGTCTGGTTGGAGACTACTTTATGAAGTGCGGTGCCACCCTTTATCCATGCGATTTAAGGACGAAGGATGCCTACGCAAACATGGATATCGCAGGTTATAATTACGGTATTTTCCGCTACAAATATGATCTGAAAAAGTACCCGAACCGTCTGATTCTTGGAAGTGAAACCTTCTGTAAGGATGCGTATAGTTTTTGGGAAATTGCCAAAAAAAACAAACGGATTATCGGTGATTTTGTGTGGGCAGGATGGGATTATATCGGAGAAGTCGGGGATGGTGCAGCAGAGTATTCTGACTATAAATTTGAAGATCCAGCCACGAGAATGACAGGTGGAAATGGTCGAATTGACCTGAATGGAAAGCCGCGTGCAGAGGCCGCATATACTCGAGTTGCTTTTGAAAGAGAGACAGGTCCGTTTATTGCAGTTGATCCTGTTTACCAGAAAGAGAAGCTTCGTCTTACCGGCTGGCAGCTGACAAAGGCTCTGGAAAGCTGGGCATGGGATGGCTGTAACGGAGAACCGGCGAAGGTAGAAGTTTATGCAAGGGCTGCACAGGTTGAGCTGTTTATCAATGGCAAAAGTGCTGGTAAAAAGAAAGTGAAAAAATGCCGTGCAAACTTTAATATCACCTATCAGAATGGGGAGATAACGGCGGTTTCTTACGATGAAAACGGAAGAGAAATCAACCGTTATTCATTACATACAGCAGGAAAAGAAACGGTTCTTCAGGTGCGCCCAGAGGAGAAAACCGTGAAACCGGAGGGCCTTGCATTTATTCAACTGCAATACACAGATAGCAAGGGAATCTGGAAACCAATGGAGAAACATAACATAAAAGTAACAGTAGAAAATGGTGTCCTGAAGGGACTCGGAAGCCCGGCTCCTTATGTAAAAGGGAATTATACTGACCATACTGTGGCGACTTATTATGGTGAGGCAATGGCAGTTGTACAGGCAGATGGAAACGGACCGGTGAAGGTTACCGTGGCAGATGAAGAACGGTTTTATGTGGTGGAAATTCCATGTGAATGAAGTGTCCGGCTATGATTTTAAGGCAGAAAAGAGGTTGAAAAAATGAAGAAAAAAGGTTTTATCATAGGTGGAATTTGTCTCGCTGCTGTAGCTGGTATTCTTGGTTATAATCATGAAGCTGTTCGTGTGGTTTTTCATAATGCATACTCTCCATCAGTGAAATTGGATGATTCTTCTGAATGGAATGGTGGAAAAGCTTATGAGAAGCTGCCATATTCTGAGGTGTCCGAAAATGATTATCTGGATCTGTATGTGCCGAACAGTGAAGAGCCTATGCCGTTGATCATATTGGTACATGGAGGTGGCTTTGTATACAACGACAGCCAGTCCCGTCAGGCGCAGCTGATGTACCGCTATTTCCGCGATCATGGATATGCATGTGCATCCGTTAACTATCGTCTTGCCCAGGAAGCAGCCTTTCCGGCAGGAGTGGAAGATGTGAAATCAGCGATCCGTTTTCTTCGTGCAAATGCAGAGAAATATGGATACGATCCGGAGTGTTTCGCAATCTGGGGAGAGTCAGCTGGGGGGTATTTATCAGTGATCTGTGGCGCTTCCAATGATGAGGAATTTAATAGTGTTCCATTTATCGGAGAAGATGAGAACCATCCTGTTTCCAGTGAAGTTCAGGTGATTCTGGACTATTACGGCTGTATGGAATTCGGAACTATGGAAGATGATTACAGGGAGCTGAGGATTCCAAAAATTGTCCGCTGGGCGGCCAGCCTGTGGCTTCAGGGGGCAATTAAAGATACCGGCTACGAGGATGTGGAATCTTATTGGATGCGCAAGGATGTAAAAGCTCTTACTGAGGATGAGAAAAACAACTATAGTCCATTGTATTATATTGAGAAAAATCTTACGAAGGAAAACAGCCCGGATATATTAATCTGGCATGGTGATGCGGATTTAGATGTTCCGTATCTGCAGTCTGAGAGACTGAATGCACTGCTTACAAGAATTGTTGGGACAGATAAGGTGGAATTTAAGCTTTTTCATAATTATAAGCATGCGGCAGATCAGCTGTACAGTGATGAAAATCTGGGAATCCTGAAAGAATATCTGGATGAGAAATTTGCATAAGGGAAGTCGCATACATTAATATGAGCGTGATTACCGGAGAATCGGCAGACACATAAGCTGACAGAAACGAAGAAAATATCTGGCACAGGGCAGAATTGCCCCGTCAGATATTTTTTTGCCCTCAAATAAAAAGGTTTTAACAAAATCTGTCAAAACCTTGAAAAAGCTAAATGGGTTTGATATGCTGTCTATGTATATCTTTTGATGAGTTGTAAGTCATTGTTTACAGGTAATATTCTGTGCGGGTAAATTTTGCACAGAATTGCAGCACAAGGTGATCATTGTGCACTTAGTGAGCAGTGCTATTTTATGTAGTAGGGAGAAACTATGAAAATAGAAAAAAAACTATGGATCACTCTGTTCGTATTTGGATTGTTTGCAATTGGTTTTTCAGGTTGGATATTCAGTCAGAGTACAGCCAGGGAAAAATTGCTCTGGGATAATACGATTAGGTTTGAAACAAAAAAACTGACAGATGGAGAAATCAAATCAGAGAATATTGCTCTGCCCGAAGACTTCGATGATCCCAGATCAATCTTATTTAAAACCACACACACCATTGCAGAAGTGTGGCTGGACGGAGAAAAAATATACGAATACGGAAATGAAGAAGATGCTCCCAGCTTTATGAAGTCACCGGGAAGCTGCTGGCACATTGTGAATATTCCGGAAGACAGCGCTGGTAAAAGTCTTGAGGTCAGAATTATTCCAGTATATGACAACTATTATGGAAATGAAGTCAGCATTGTATACGGAACACGAGGCAATTGCGTTCTGAAAATTTTAATGGACAGCTTTAAAACCCTGTTACTCAGCTGCGGGATTCTGTTTGCAAGTATCATCTGCCTGCTGCTTTATTTGGGAGCAGTGCGAAGAAAAAGAAGAGACAAGACAGAAACGAAGATAGAGGTCTTTTTAAACCTTGGATTTTTCTCATTGCTGATTGCAGTATGGACACTGGCACAATGTGGATTCCTGCAGTTTTTGATTCCGGATGGAAGAACTTTGTATTTTGTAGATTATTTTTCATTCTTCCTTTTCCCGGTACCCTTTAATTTTCTGCTATATGATATCTGCAAAAGCAGATACCACAAAGGTGCATTGATTTTTCCCATTCTTTATCTTGCGAATATGGCAGCTGACGTTCTGCTTCAGTGTACGGGAATTATTGATATATTCCGGCTGCTTCCCGCAACCCATGTTATTATGGTTGCCAATGCAGTTTACACAGTTGCCCTCATTCTTTACGAGGCCAGAAAAGAAGGCAACGATGAAGCCAAGAAATTCCAGTATCCTATGTGTGTGCTCATAGTATTCGGAATGGCAGAAATGTTCCTTTATTATTTGAGGAAATTTCAACAGACATCCATTTTGCTTCCCATAGGAACCCTGCTGTTTATCATTATGCTGATCTGGATCCAGGTTTCCCAATATTACGATCAATACATCCAGAAACAAAAGGTGATCTATCTGCAGAAAATAGCCAACATGGATATGCTCACAGAGGCCATGAACCGAAACGCTTACGAGGACATGGTGAAATATCTGGAGGAAAGTGATATTAAACTTCGTACAACAGGTGTAGTTCTGTTTGATCTGGATAATCTGAAAGTGATCAATGACAATTTTGGGCATGAAAAGGGAGACGAAGCGCTGAAGCTATGCTATCAGTGTATCAGTCAGGCATTTCAGAATGTAAAGAACTGTTTTCGGATTGGCGGCGATGAGTTTGCATATGTATATCATAGCGATGAGAAGGATATGATTCCGGAACGGCTGAAGGCGCTTGAGCTGATTTTGAAAAAAACAGCGGAAACGAACAAGCTGGAGTATCCACTCAGCATGTCAGCCGGATATGCTTATTATCAGCCTGATATAGATTTTGACTTTAAGGATATTGTAAGACGAAGTGATACCATGCTGTACCGTCAGAAGCGCAGAAAGAAGGTGGCACGGTCAGCAGGTCTGGACAATCTGCTCTCCCGTATGAGTAAGCAGTCGACAGAGGAGATCACAGATGAGGTGATCCTGCAGGAGAAAAAGTTTCAGAGCATGTCTGTGGATGAGCTTTGCAGTGTGATCGATCTTCTTAGTCCGACTACAGATAATTACCCATATGTGGTTGACTTTCGGTCGGATTTTTATTACATAGCAAATCAGGCTCTTGAACGCTTCTGTATTCCCAAAAATGGTTTTCATAATGTAATTTCGAAGCATAAGGAATTTGTATATGCACCGGATTATGAAAAACTGAAAGCGGAATTTGATGATCTTCTGGAAACAGACCGCTGCACCCATAGCATGGAATATCGTTGGCTGGATCTGAAAAAAAAGCCGATCTGGATTCATTGCAAAGGGTATCTGGTCCGTGACGATAACATGAAACCTCTTTACATGATTGGTTGTGTGAACGAAATTGGAAAGAGACAGAAGGCAGATAATGTAAGCGGACTATTGGGAGAGTCTGGTTTCCGGGAGTATATGAACCAGCTGGATACTCCTTTGGAGACAGGATATCTGCTTCGTATAGGAATCGATCATTTTAAGGAAATCAATGATAACTTCGGACAGGAGTACGGTGACTTTGTACTTAAGAAAACGGCGGAGTGTATTTCAGGCTGTACATCAGAAGGACAGAAGGTGTACAAGCTTGTGGCAGATGAATTTCTGATTCTGGATGTTGCTTCTGACGAAGCGAAGGATGCGGATAAGCTTTATGATAAAGTGAGAGAGGCAATAGACAGATTTATTGAAACCAATGAATTTAAAGTCATGTATACGGTTTCAGGAGGAATTGTACCATTTGCGGCATTAAAGGGAAATCAGTGTTCAGAAGCATTGAAGCTGACGGATTTTGCCCTGAATGAGGCGAAGAAGCTGGGAAGAAACCGTTGTTATATATTTAATGGGGAAACCTACAGAAAATTTCTTCGGAAAAGGGAGATCACCCAGGAACTGCGGGAAGCTGTAATTAATGGATTTCAGGGCTTTACAGCTTTTTACCAGCCTGTATTTGCTGAAGACAAAAAAGTGCCTTATGGAGCAGAAGCTTTAATGCGTTTTACCTCAGAAAAATTCGGAATGATTTCACCGGCGGAGTTCATTCCCATTCTGGAAGAAACAGGTCTGATTATTCCTGCTGGCCGCTGGATGATGAAAGAGGCTATGGGAAAATGCAGTGAGATCCGGAAGATACTTTCAGAGTTCCGGATGAGTATTAATATTTCCCAGGTACAGGCCTCTAAGTCTGATGTGATTCAGGATATCAGTGCAGAAATGAAAAGGACAGGGCTGCCGCTGGAAGCGGTGATCGTGGAATTGACAGAGAGCGATCTTCTGGAACAAAATATAAATGAGAAGCATTTTCTCACAGAACTGAAGCGAATGGGAATCAGTCTGGCGCTGGATGACTTTGGAACCGGCTACTCGAACTTCCATTATCTCAGCGAGCTGAAACCAGAGATCATTAAGATCGACCGTTCTTTCACTGCGAAAGCAGTTGCAGATGAGCAGGAATATTATCTTCTGAATCAGTTTTGCACCATGATTCATAATCTGGATATGAAGATTTGTATCGAAGGTATAGAAAGTGCCCAGGAATGGCTCAAAATCCGAAAGCTGTGCCCGGAATTCACACAGGGATATTTCTGGGGGAAGCCTTGTGGGTATGAAGAGTTTGTGAGAAAATTTGTACAAGAAAAATAAGAGAAATCCGGTACAAAGTGTATAAAAATGCTTTGTGCCGGATTCTTTTTATGTGTGTATAAAATAATCTGCTACAGCACATAAAATTAAAAAAATGTAAAATACAAAAGTTTTAAAAATACATTTTAAAAACTTGAAAAAATATCAGTGATAAGCAGTTAGGAAATGAGTGAGAAAATGGAAAAAATGATAGAGATAATTTGATACTGGATGTTGATGGCAATAAATTAGATAGATTTTGCAAATTGACGTTGCGTGGGATTTAACCTATAATGAAATTAGTTTTATGAGTGAAATGGGGGAAACTATGCGCGTTGATGAGGTCATGACAGAAATTATACAACGGTGCAGATTGTATGGGGCACAGAAGATAATTCTGTATGGATCCCGGGCAAAGGGAACTGCGACAGAGCGGAGCGATATTGATATTGCAGTGTCTGGAGTCGCTTCACACGAAATTCTTGATTTGCAGGAGAATTTAGAAGAGATTCCAACATTGTACACAATTGATCTGGTTGATCTTGATACTTGTCAGAATCAGCTGTTGTTGGAGGATATAAAACAATATGGACGAGAAATTTATAAGAAGATTTGAGTCGTTTAGAAATTCACTGGACTCTCTGGCGGAGGCGAAACAGCGTGATTTGTCAGATTCTTTTGTACTTAGTGGAACCAGTGCTAAATTCAGTATTACATTTGACTTGGCGTGGAAGGTTATGAAAGATATTCTGGTACAGTATTATGCAATAACTGGATTTGTCACTGGCTCACCAAGAGAAGTTCTCAGAGAATCATTTCAGGCGAATCTGATTACGGGTGATGAGTGGATGGATATGCTGAAAGTAAGAAATCAGCTTGCACACGACTATGATGGAGTGATTGTGAAAGAACATTGCGGGACAATTGTTCATGTGTATATTGATAAATTATATGATTTCAAAAAGGCTGTTGAAAAATTGCTGAAAGAATAATACATCGACCGGGGCATGCCCGGTCGGTTGTTTTTAGGGAGTTTGGGTTATGGCTAAGGTGTATTTTGTGAGGGAAGAGATTAGTATAGAGATTCCGGTTGGAACCAGCGTTCTGGAGGCGGAGATTCAGGCGGGGCTTGCGCCGGATGTGCCTTGCGGAGGGCAGGGAACCTGTGGGAAATGTCTGGTGAAGGTAGATGGAAAGCCTGTGCTGGCATGTCAGACGAAGGTGGAAAAGGACTGTCAGGTGGAGATTCCCGGGAAGAAAAATAGAGGTAAAATTTTGAGCGAAGGATTTTCCAGAAAGGTGAATTTCCAGCCAGAATTGCAGGTGAAAACAGTGTGGCTGGAGAAGCCGGAGACTGGGGAAAAAAAGTCAGAGTGGGAGCGGCTGGTGGAAGACGTATATGGAATCTCAGACAATAAAAGAACGTCAGATGTAGATTATGGGTGTATAAAAACAGATGTAAAACTTGCCGGAAGTCTCTATGAAAAACGAAGCTTCAATCCAGAGTGGCAAGTAGCCTATACAGATGAAGAAATCCTTGATTTAAGACCAATTGTTGGCGTCCATGAAGATTCTGTCCATGGAGTGAATAGTAGTGGTGAAAAAGGTGATGGGATTTTTACTGCGGCAATCGACCTTGGAACGACTACAATTGTGGGGTATCTTCTGGATGGTAGAACTGGGGAAAACTTGGCAGTAGAAAGTAGAATGAATCCTCAGATGCAGTATGGCGGAGACGTAATTCAAAGAGCCAATTATGCGCTGGAACATGGCACAGAAACGCTGAGCAAGTGCGTGCAGAAGACAATAAATAAAATACTGGAAAGTCTTATTGTAAAAACTCAAAAAGCTCCCAAAATAGCAAGTGGAAGGAAAAAAGTGAATGATCAAACTGTCAATGGCAAGACGAAAAGCGCTGAATGGATGCCTGGAGTGGAAGATATCTATCAGGTAAGTCTTGTTGGAAACACCTGTATGCACCACCTGTTTCTTGGAATTTACCCGGCTTCTTTGGCACATGCGCCATATACGCCTGCAATCAGTCAGTCCCTTACTTTGCGCGCAGCTGATTATGGTATTCACATCCACCCAAAAGGCCAGTTGCTCCTTCTTCCGAATATCGCCGGATACATAGGCGCAGACACCAGTGGCTGTCTTCTGGCTCTTCGACAGGATTTGAAGGATGAAATAACTTTAATGCTGGATATCGGAACTAACACAGAGATGATCCTTGGAAATAAATATGGCCTGGCAGCCTGCTCCGCGGCATCTGGCCCAGCCTTTGAAGGGGCGAAGATCCAGTGCGGAATGCGGGGGCTTCCGGGAGCTATTGATCATGTAAAATATGAAGATGGAAAATGGCAGTATACCACAATTGGCGGTGAGAAGCCTGTAGGCCTATGCGGTTCCGGGCTGATTGATCTGGTGGCAGAGCTTCTGCGTGCAGGTCTGTTAGAGGAAAATGGAATTCTTCACAGTGGGCAGGAAAGATCAGACACGTTTATGCTTGTGCCACCACAAGAAACTGTTTTTGCCCAATGTGAGCAGAATATGTCAGAGGATGCGCAAAGTGAGAAAACGGAGTGCCTACAGAGAAACGAAAAAAATGGGAGTGGGCAGTCGCGTTTTGAGAATGATTGCGGAGTCTATCTTACCCAGAAAGACATTGGCGAGGTTCAACTTGCCAAAGCAGCCATTGCCGCTGGAATCCAGCTTTTATTAAAGAAAAGAAGCATAGAAGAATCCCAGATCCAGACCGTGTATCTGGCAGGTGGATTCGGCAATTATATGAGTGCAGAAAACGCAGCCCGGATTGGGCTGATCCCGGAAAGCTTTGTGAAGAAAGTACAATGTGTGGGAAATATCGCCGGGGAAGGTGCTAAGATTGCATTGCTAAATAAGAATGAGCGTCACGAGATTGAAAATGCAGTGCGAAACATGGAATTTCTGGAACTGGCGGCCTGCCCGGAATTTCAGGATTGTTTCGTAGATGAGCTGGGATTTGAAAGGTAAAGAGATTTCCGTGTTTATTACAGGAAATTTTAGTGCTGATTTTATAAAAATAGAAGCAAGATAAAAAATAGAAACAAGATATAAAAATAGAAGACAGAGAATTATAAAATGTTTTTGCATATTGTTATCTGTGGATAATAATGATTAAAAAAGGATTAGAGACATGAATTTCAAAGACTTAAAACAACTATGCCTGTCCCACGGTTTCACCAACGTGGTACCCCTTGCCTGCGATACCATTGAACTAAAGCCAGAAGTACGCCAGATGTGCGCCTCCGATTCCTGTCACAAATACAACAAATGCTGGAGCTGTCCGCCCGGCTGCGGAACCCTGGAGGAATGCAAACAAAGAGTAAGAAAGTATAAACTTGGAATCTTGGTACAGACAGTGGGACAGCTGGAGGATTCCATGGATGGGGAAGGTATGATGCGCACAGAAGCTATGCACAAAGCCTCCTTTTACAGCCTGGAAAAAGATCTGCGGAAATTTTACCCGAATATGCTTCCAATGGGCGCAGGCTGCTGCACAAAATGCAAAACCTGTACCTGTCCGGACGCTCCCTGCCGCTTTCCGGACCAGGCCTTTTCCTCAATGGAAGCCTATGGAATGCTGGTCATGCAGGTTTGTCAGGCAAACCACCTTGACTATTATTATGGCCCTAGAAAGATTGCGTATACCAGCTGTTATTTATTAAAGTGAAACTGAGAAGATGAAATGCAGGTGGTTAGATATTTCGCAAAGAAAAGTTGTATATGTGTCAAGTGAAGGAGTGTAAGCACAAAGAAATGAAAGTTTATATAGTATTTTACGATGCTTTGCTCTGAAATCCTGCATATGCATTAAGCTGTGAAATTATTCACAGTAAGATAGTATAATTGAATGAGAAAATAACAGAAGAGGAATTTCCCCCAATTGATATAAAATGAATTTGTAAAAAGCAAGTCCATTTAGCGGAGGACTTGCAGCGGAGAGAACGAAACTGTTACAGCTTGCGGAGAAGATTGTGACAGAAAATTACAAGTTACTGGTCACGGAGTGAACGGTAACAATTACAATTTCATATTGGAGGGAAAATGCCATGATTATTATTGGTGAGAAGCTGAACGGATCCATTCCGTCAGTTGCAAAAGCCATTGCTGAGAAGGATGCGGACCTGATCAGAGAAAGAGCCAGAATGCAGGCAGAAGCGGGAGCCACATTTCTGGACGTATGCGCCTCAGTAGAAGAGGCTGTAGAAGTAGAAACCTTGAAATGGATGATCGACCTTGTACAGGAAGTGACAGATACACCAATCTGTGTGGACAGTCCAAGTGCCAGATCCTGCGTTGCAGCCATTCCATTTTGTAAAAAACCGGGACTTATTAACTCTGTTTCCCTTGAAGGAGACAAAATTGACACGATTTTTCCAGTGATCGCAGACACAGACTGGGAGTGCGTAGCCCTTCTCTGCGATAACGATGGAATTCCGGATTCCGTAGAGCGTCGTATGAAAATTTTCTTTGGAATTATGGAAAAAGCGAAACAGTACGGCATTGCACCAAGCCGTTTACATATTGACCCACTGGTTGTAACCCTGGGAACAGACCAGACTGCGCTGACTGTATTTGCAGACTGCTGCAGAAGAATCAAATACGAATATCCGGAGATCCACATTACAAGCGGACTTTCTAATATTTCCTTCGGACTTCCGGTGAGAAAAAATATTAACCAGGCATTTATGGTTCTTGCTATGAATGCTGGTATGGACAGTGCCATCGTAGATCCGACCAACAAAAACATGATTGGTATGATCTATGCAACAAACGCACTTCTGGAGCGTGATGAATACTGCCTGCAGTATATTGATAAATTCGGAAACAAAGCATCCGAGGAAGCCGCTCAGCCGGCTCCTGCATCTCCGCTTGATGAGAAAATGCAGAAGGTTTTCAAATTAACCCAGGATGGAAAAAATAAAGAAATCGGACAGGCTGTCCAGGAGGCACTTGATGCAGGATGTGATCCAACTGCAATCCTCAACGACGCCATGATCGGCGCCATGGCAGTTGTTGGCGATAACTTTAAGAAAGAGATTATTTTTGTACCACAGATGCTGGCTGCAGCCAGAGCCATGAAGGCTGGTGTGGAAGTACTGAAGCCATATCTTGCAACCGGAGAGGCCGGAAGCGCAGGAACCATCATTCTTGGAACGGTTGCCGGAGATCTTCATGACATTGGTAAAAACCTGGTTGGAATGATGTTCGAAAGTGCAGGCTTCGAAGTAATTGACCTTGGTGTTGATGTGCCGATCCAGACTTTTATTGATGAGGTAAATAAGCACAAAGAAGCAAGCATTGTAGCACTTTCCGCTCTTCTTACCACTACAATGCCGTCACTTCGTGACACAGTAGCGGCACTTCTTTCACAGCCATTCAGAAGCCGTATTAAGATTATGGTTGGCGGTGCGCCTATCAGCCAGGAATTTGCAGATGAGATCGGAGCAGACGCTTACACAGAGGATGCAGCTTCTGCGGCAGAGTGTGCAAAAAAATATGCGGAATCCGGATTCTGTGCAAAGGCAGCAGCCGGGAAATTTGACCAGGTTTCAGTAAAGGGCGAGGAAAGCGTAACTGCAGGTGCGGAAGACAAAGAAAAAAATATTGCGATGACTGATGTGCAGACAAAGTCAGAGCCGGATGCAGAAGAAACTCCGGAAGATGATTCCTACGAAACATCCGAAACCAATGGTACCTGGGTACGCAGACCGCTTCATGAGGCACCTCATTTTGTGAAGGATAAAGTGGATCTGAGCAAAATTCAGCTTCCAAAACCTGGTGAAGGCTACAAAGTAAATATGGAAGCTGCCAAAGAGAAATTCCGCAACTACTGGGCGCATAAGAACACAGGAAGACCGCTTATGTGCGTAATCGCAAGAAGACCTGAGGTGGAGCAGTACTCCGACGGAACACCTGTAGAGGGCGGTTATCTGGATCAGATCTGCCAGGGTAAATATTACAATATGCCGGAAGAACTGAAATGGAAAGACATGGAGGACAAATACCAGAATCCTCAGAGAATCGTTGACCGTTACCGTTACTTCTGTGAAACACATGCTTTCCTTGGTGAGAGCTTCCCGAACCTGAATATCGACTTTGGCCCAGGTTCCCTTGCTTCTTATCTTGGGTCTGAGATTGGATTTAAAGAAGACACCGTATGGTTCAATAAGTGTCTGGACAGCTGGGACGGCGTTCCGAAGCTGACCTTTGATCCAGAGAATAAATGGTTTAAGAAACACATTCAGCTTGCAAAAGACTGCCAGGCACTTGCCGGAGATGACTTCTATGTGGATATGCCTGACCTTATGGAAAATATTGACGTTCTTGCTTCTCTTCGCGGAGCCCAGGACATTCTCTTCGACCTTCTGGATGAGCCGGAAATGATCGGAGAAAGAATCCAGGAGGTAACGGATATTTACTATGAATATTACGATCGCTTCTATGATATCATTAAAGATGAAGAAGGCGGAAATGCATACACCGTATTCCAGATCTGGGGACCAGGCAGAACTGTGAAGCTCCAGTGCGACTTCTCCGCAATGATGTCACCGGAAGACTTCCGTAAATACATTCAGCCGTCCTTACGTACCCAGTCTGAAAATGTAGACCATGTACTTTATCATCTGGATGGACCGGCTGCGATCAAGCATATGGACGCCCTTATGGAAATTGATGGAATCGATGCTCTTCAGTGGACCAGCGGTGATGCCGGTCCGGACGGAACCCTTCCGGATTGGGATGTGATCTATGATAAAGCAATTGCAGCAGGCAAATCCATCTGGGTAAAGGTATATTCCGGTGAGTTTGAAGACTGGATCCGCAACGTAGACCGAATTGTAAATAAATACGGCTCCCACAGCCTTTTCCTTCTTTTCCCGGAAATGTCCATGGAGCAGGCTGCATATCTTCTTGATTATGCAGACCGCAACTGGAGCGATGTGAAGGGAACTTTTGTAGAGTCTCTGGGACGCTGAAACATATGCAGTCTTATTGATGGAAGTAACCCATATTCAAATTAAGTTTGTTTTGTTAACTCCATAATAAAAACCAAAAAGCGCCGGCAGGTAAATCTGTCGGCGCTTTGCGTTGTCTGTATGAGATATACAACGTGCAATAATTCATATAAAACTAATAGGAATAATTGTAATATTTATGCAATTAGTACAAAAAACAATAAGAAAGTATAAAGTAACAGGAAGAAAATAGAAGAAAAAGTTTTTTTAAAAGATATAATTGAAATTAATACGCGGGGGAAACACAAAAATTGAATGGGGAAAAGAGGTATTTCAAACTATGAAACAGAAAGCTATGGATGTAAAACTTGTTGTAAGACCATTGATCGGTTGTCTGACACATACTCATTTCTGGGAGGGACCGTGCCGTGCCGGACGAAAAGAAGATATGACTGTAGAGGCAGAGACAAAGGTTGCTGATGAAACCTTCAAAAGCTCTGTAGAGGCCCTGAAGGACGTGATTAGCGAGGTTGAATTTAAAGAGGCATTGGATGTAAGATATAATGAATCCTTTGTTGTAGAAAAAGAAATGTTCGACAAGATCGGTGAAGATGTAGATGAAATTGACTGCTTCCTTTGCATGGGATGGAGAATTCCGAAGCTGGAACGCTACAGAAAACCGGTCATTATCTGGCAGAATGGAAATGAAGGCATTGATTTTGCAGCATATTGCCGCTCAATTGGCGTGGAAGCATATGTGGCAATGGATCTTCAGGATGTAAATGAGATCGCACATATTCTCTGGGTAAGAAAAGCAGTTCGCAATACAAGAGCACTTGTGCTGACTGCTGGATCACAGCCTACATTTGGAATCCAGAGCCTTATCCGTGATCCGGAGGTTCTTCGTCAGCGTTATGGATTTGAAGTGATCAAGCTTCCATTCACATCTATTTTCAAATATATGGATGAGATTACGGATGAAGAGGCAAAGCCAATTGCGGATAAGCTGATTGCTGGTTCTACAGATACTCAGGTAAATACCGACTGGTTTATCAATGACATTAAATATTATCTTGCAGCAAAGAAAATGATGGATATTTATGACTGCAATGCATTTTCCACAGCCTGTCATGAGCTTTGTACGACGGAAATTCCACAGAACCGTAAATTTACACCATGCATGTGTCATTCAATTATGAAGGATGAGGGAATTCCAAGTGGATGCGAGGAAGACTTGAATGCACTTATGGCAATGCTGATCATGCAATACGCTGCAAACCGTCCGGCCTTTATGGGAAATCCAAATCATGAGACAGATGAGCTGCTCAGGATCCATCATGCAGTTCCGGCACTTTGTATGAACGGATATGGAACAAAACCGCTGGAATACAAGCTGTGGGCATTTACCGGACAGGGCTTCGGCGGTAAGCTTCAGGTTGATTTTACACAGAACGAAGACGATTATATTACACTTGGTCGTTTCAATCCGGCAGGTGATACCATGTGCATTAAGAAAGGAAAAGTAATCCGTTCGGAATATGCCGAGACCTATTGCAGCCCGTATTACTATATCCAGATGGATGATGCAAGGGAGTTTATGCACAATCTGGCTGGCTTTGGACATCATCAGGTTCTGATTTTTGGTGATTATACCAGGCTGATCAAAAAAATTGCAAAGGTTATGGATTTCAATATCCTGGAAGGATGAGTTAGATGATCTATCTGAACAATGCGGCCACTTCCTGGCCCAAGCCTTCCTCTGTATGTGAAGCTGTACAGGCGTGTCTTATGGACACGCCTGCTTCGCAATTCCGGGGAGGAAGCGAAATTTTGAAAAAAGATACAGAAGAAAGGTGCAGGGAAAAGCTTGGAAAGCTGCTGGGCATCCATGCTCGTGACCGGATCTTTTTTACCTCAGGTGCTACGGAAAGCCTGAACACAGTGCTGTGTGGACTGGATTATGGAGAAGAGGGGTGTGGAATCCTGGCAACCCAGACAGAACACAATAGTGTATTGCGCCCGCTTATGAATCAGCCGGTATTAAAGAAGCATCCTGTAACAATCATTTCCTGCCTGGAAAATGGAGCAGTTACTCGGAATGCGCTGGAAAAAGGTTTGGAAGAAGCTCTGGAAAACACAGGAAAAAATCCGTCAGCCCTTATTGTAAATCACTGTTCCAATGTGACCGGATATGTGCAGGATATGAAGCTGATTGGAAATTTTGCAAGAGAAAATAATCTGCTTCTGCTTGTTGATGTATCGCAAAGTGCAGGCTGTATTCCGGTGGATGCAGACAGCTGGAAGGCAGATGGGGTTATTTTTACAGGGCATAAAAGTCTTTTGGGAATACAAGGCACCGGGGGCTTTTTCATAAGAAAGGGGCTGGAACTGAAGCCATTGAAGTATGGCGGCACAGGGCGGAACAGTCAACAGCTTACTTATGAAGACGGTGATTATGAGTATGAGGTCGGCACTCAGAATCTGCCGGGGATCAGGGCACTTCTTGCCGGTGTGGAATTCGTGCTGGAAACCGGCGTGGACAGGATAAAGGAAAAAGAAGAAAGGATGATGAAGCTTTTGTATGAAGGGCTTGGGAAAATTCCGGGGGTACAGGTATATGGCAGCTTTGCGGAATGTAAGGGACCTGTTATGAGCCTGAATTTTCAGGGGCTGAAGTCTTCGGATGCGGCATATATCCTGGAAAATGGTTATGAAATTACAGTGCGCGCCGGACTTCATTGTTCCCCCCTGATTCATGAGGCAATGGGAACAAAAAATAGTGGAACTGTGAGAGTGAGCGTTTCCTGGTTTACGAAAGAAGAGGAAATCCTTGCATTTCTGGAGGCAGCAGGCCAGATTGCAGTATCATTGAGAGGAGCCGATTAAATGAAAATTCTTGGAAAACAGCCGTCAAGAGAAAAGTGTGCAGAATCAGGCTGGTTTGCAACGGATTACCTTCTGGATGCGCCTATAGACAGAGCTTTTATATTAAGTCTGAGACCTCTGGGAAGTTTTGTGTATCTGGATATGCTGAAAGAGCCTTTTTTCAAAATAGAAAATGATTATTATATGATAAAGGGAGTGCAGGGAAAAGATTATTTCAGAATTGCAGTTCATGGGAAGCATGAGGACGAGCTGCAAAAGTTAGAAGAATTTTTGGATTCCGGTCCCCAAAAAGAATAAGTTACTGCTTACTCCGTGTTCCTGTTCACGGAATGAACAATAACATAATCTTTAAGGCTGATTGCATGCAGAACACAAGTCTGCTATACTGTGCTCATGAGATTATTACAGGGGGCAGAGTATGAGACTGGAACGAGACAGCATTCCTCTTGATAAAGAATTTCCTTTTCAGATATCAGAAGTGGAGCTTAACCCTTCCAACAGTCATCCGGGAACCTGGCACTGGCACAGCTATTTTGAGATCACCTGGGTTCTGGAAGGAAAGGGAAACTATTTCGTCAATGGACAGGAATATACCATGGAAGAGAATGATATTATCATTTTCAATAATGTAGAGCCGCATGGCTGGAAGCTTCTGGGAGGCAGAATGAAGCTTTTGGTTATGATCTTTTCGCCGGAGTTTGTAGCAGAGAAGATCAGTACTTTTGATACGGAATATCTGCGGCCCTTTGTTGAGCGTGGAACTAATTTTAAGAACAGAGTGGGCCATGAAGAATCGGTGAATACGGAGATCCGTACCAGCATACAGGAGATTTACCAGGAATGGCAGGAGCGCAAGGAGGGCTATCCGCTTATGATTAAGGCGAATGTTCTGCGGATTCTGACCATGCTGATCCGGGCTTATCAGGATGAGACCAAGTCCGGTGAAATGCTTCGGGAAAAGAAGAATGCCATGAAACGTCTGGAGCAGGCTTTTACTTACATAAACGCTCATTATTGTGAGAAGATTACGCTGGAGGAAGTTGCAGCGTCTGTTTATATGAGCTCCAACTATTTCTCCTCCTATTTCCGTAAGTTCACCAACATCAGCTTCAGTGATTATGTGACACGTCTGCGCGTGAACCGGGCCCGGGAGCTGCTTCGGGAGGATGGGGCAAATGTGACTGAGATTGCCCTGGCATGTGGGTTCAATAATATTTCCAATTTTTACAGATTATATAAGAAGCATATGGGAAAAACTCCCGGATATGAGAAGAGTAAAAATAATTAAAATTCAGGAGCAGATAAGACATAGACCTTTTTCAGGCTGGCATGTTAGGATAAAAGCAGGAAGCTTTGTCCTGATGTGCCAGCTTTTTATGTAATGGAAAATTTCGTTGGAATTTATTATCACGCAAGAGGCTCTTTCAGACAGACAACGTAAAAAAAAGGGGATTGAAAAACGGAGGGAATGGAAAATGATAAAAACAGACAGGTATGTACAGACGGAAGCGGCAGGAATGTTATACCGGCTGATTCCGGTTACAGAGGAAATTATCCGCTGTGTAATTGGAAAAGAGGAGATTAAGGGAAACGACTCTCTTATTATTGAAAAAAAGGAATATCCGGCAGTTGAGTTTGCAGCAGAGGAAAACGAAGAAAAGCTGGAACTAAAGACGGGAAAAGTTCTGGTCTCTCTGGAACTTTCATCTGGAAGAATAGAGTGGAAGCACGCGGACGGAACCAGGTGGTGCATACAGGATAAGGCGGATTTAACAAAAATTGACGTAGTACGCTATACAACTGGAGGTGAGAAGCCGGTTATCAACCGTGTAAAAACAGTTGACGGTGAACGTAACTTTATCCAGAATCTGAAGCCGGAGAAGGTGCGCGACGGTTATCGTGCAAGGGTATTTTTCGACTGGAAAGAGGAGGAAGAGATTCACGGTCTTGGCCAGGCGGAGGAAGGAATTTACAATTATCGCGGACACAATCAGTATCTTTACCAGCACAATATGAGGATCCCAATGCCTCTGTTTGTTTCCACAGAAGGATATGGAGTGCTTTTTGACTGCTGTTCTTTGATGACTTTTAATGATGAGGGAAGGGAGTCTTACCTGTTTTTGGATACAGTGGATCAGATCGATTATTATTTCATGGGCGGCAATACCATGGATGGAATTATCCATGCTTATCGCTATTTGACAGGCAAGGCGCAGATGCTGCCGAAGTGGGCTTATGGTTATATCCAGTCCAAGGAGCAATATTATACTTCCAAAGAATTAGAGGAAATTGTACGCCATTACAGAGAAATCGGGGTTCCGCTGGATTGTGTGGTTCAGGACTGGAATACCTGGGATCTGGGCAACTGGGGGGAGAAGATTCTGGATCAGTCCCGTTATGGGGATAACAAGGAGTGCATGGAGCGGATTCATGAGATGCATGCCCACAGCATGGTCTCTGTATGGCCGAATATGAATGCCGGAGGAAAAAATCATCAGGAATTTTTTGATGCCGGATATCTTCTGTATGATTATGCAACCTATGATGCTTTTAATGAAAAAGCAAGAGAAATGTACTGGAAACAGGCGAAGGAGGGGCTGTTTGACCAGGGCTTTGATTCCTGGTGGTGTGACTCCACAGAGCCGTTTTCCGGTCCGGACTGGGGCGGTGCGGTGAAAAGAGAGCCCTGGGAGCGTTTCCAGCTGGTTGGAGGCGAGCACAAGAAATACCTGGATCCTGCTGTGGCCAACGCTTTTGCCCTGGAGCATGCAAAGGGAATTTATGAGAACCAGAGAAAGGATCGGGAGGATATGCGTGTACTGAATTTGACACGTTCCGGTTATGCATCTGGTCAGAAGTATGCAGCTATGCTGTGGTCTGGAGATACCTGCGCGGACTGGAAGAATCTGAAGATCCAGATCGTAGAAGGTTTGAATATGGGACTGAGCGGTTATCCCTATTGGACCTTGGATATCGGAGCCTTTTTCACAGTTGCAGATAAGTGGCAGAACCGTGGATGCGGATGCAACACGGATCCGGAGCCCAAGTGGTTCTGGCAGGGAAAATATAATGAGGGTGTGAAAGATAAGGGATATTGTGAGCTTTATACACGCTGGCTTCAGATGGGAACATTTCTTCCTATGTTCCGGTCTCATGGTACAGATACGCCGAGAGAAATCTGGAATTTCGGGGAAAAGGGCACTATGTTCTATGATGCTATCGAGAAATTTATCAAGCTGAGATATCATTTTATGCCTTATATTTATTCGCTGGCAGGGGCGGTACATTTTGAGGATTATACCATTATGCGAAGCCTGTTGTTTGATTTCCCGGAGGACAGGGAGGCGCGAAAGGTGGAGAATGAGTTTATGTTTGGACCATCCCTGCTGATCTGTGCAGTTACGGAGCCTATGTATTATGGTCCGGAAAGTACCGTGCTTAACAGGGAAAAGACATGGGAGTGTTATCTGCCGGCTGGTACGATCTGGTACGATTACTGGACAAATGAGAAATATGAGGGCGGCCAGTATGTGAAGGTGGAGACACCTATTGACCGGATCCCGATTTTCGTGAAGGCGGGTGCGATCATTCCGGTGGCTGATGGGCTGGTTTATGCAGAGCAGGAGCCAGAGAAGCCGGTACAGATTATCGTTTATCCTGGGGCAGACGGAGAGTTTGTGCTGTATGAGGATGAAGGAAATAACTATAACTTTGAGAATGGGGCGTATGCGACGACCAGATTCCAGTGGAAGGATGCGGCAGGACAGCTGGTGAATGGGCGTAGAGAGGGCAGCTTCCCGGGAATGAGGGAAGCGGTTTATGAGACGGTGATTATAAAGTAGGATACTGCGGTGCGGGAAGCGAAAGTGGAGAGAAGGAAAGATATATGGTTGTAGAGAGAAATAGGGCTGTATTTACTGAGGCTCCGACGGCTGTGCCAGATGGAAATGTGGATGTTTCAGGGGGCGGACGATGGAAAATCTGGCAGAATGCGGGGACGAAGATTGACGCGCCGATTTTGGGAAATGGAGATTTGCTGGCGGCAGTGGCCGGGGATGGGAGGTATCCACAGTTCTGGTTTACGACCAATGACTTCTGGCAAATGGAAAGTGCGGCGAACTGGGAATTCTTTCATGATAACAGTTCTGCCAAATGTGATCCGGCGGTAAGCGGCGGAAGCCCCAGACCGGTAGGGCGTATGGTGTTTGATATTCCTGCTATGGAGGGTGCCAGGTGGTATACGGAGCAGAAGTTTGCCACGGGAGAAACTATAACAATATTGACAAATTCCGCCGGAGAGAAATGTTCTCTGAAAAGCTGGGTGGCTGCAGATGAGAACATTCTTGTGGTAGAGTTTGAGAGTGAGACAGATCTGGATGTGGAATTTGATTTTTATTTTCCGGACGAAATAGGAAAAGGCTGCGAAAAAGCTGTGGATGTCTGGGGAAGCGGTGAGTTGGAGAATATCCAGAACGGAATGTTCGCTGGACTGGTGACGGGACGTCCGCTGCAGGTAAAGAAAACCGGCGGTGGGATTGTAAGTGGATACCGGCAGTTTTCAGATCATGTGGATATTCCAACTAAGGTTGGTTTTGCTGGGGGCTTTCTGAAGGAAACGAAAGTAATTGGCGGCGTTGAAAGTTTGGGTTCTTTAAAGAAAGAATCTATTATATCCACTGAGGAAAGTGGGAATAAATCAAATAAAGCGGTATTTACAGAACCTTCGGCGGGAAACGGTATTTTAAAGAATGTTGAGGCAGTTAAAGCATTTGGAAATACAGGGAAGCTAAGTGACAGAAGCACTCACAGAAAAATAAAAGCCGGTGAGCGGGCAACCTTCGTTCTGTCAGTGCGCTCCTGGGCGAAGTGCAGCAGACCTTATGAGTATGCCTTTTCCAGGGCAAGGTGGATAACGGAAGAAGATGTGGAAACTCTTCATGAACGGCACCTGGTATGGTGGAAAAAGTTTTGGAGTGTTTCCGAAATTTCCCTGGATGATCCGGTGATCGAGCAGAGATATTATCTGTCAAAATATATGCTGGCAAGTGTATCCCGGGATCCGGAATATCCGCCCAATATTCTGGGAATCAGTACTTTTGACCGTCCGGCATGGAATGGAAATTATAAGATTAATTATAACCATCAGTCTCCCTATCTGAATCTGATGGTTTCCGGACATTTCCAGCAGTCCGATCCTCACGATGCGCCTTATCTGAAACTGATGGAAATTTCAGATGAGATGTGTAAGCGGCTGCTTCACCATGAGGGACTTTATTATCCTCTGGGCCTGGGACCTCACGGCCTGGTAAGTGAGGCCCTGCTTTTGCATATGAAATCCCCAGCCATTCACGGTGCTTTGAATATGATCTATCGTTATGGAATCACGGAGGATGAGACGTATGCACAGAAGGTTTACCCCTATCTTCGCGGTGTGGCAGATTTCTGGGAAAAGGATCTGGTGTGCAGGGATGGCGTTTACCATGTAGTTGGAGATGGTATGCACGAGCGCACAGATGGGAACATCCGTGACAATGGCGTTCCGGAAGATCCGGTGAATACATTAGGTTATCTGAAAACCTTCTTTACCTGGATGCCGAGAATCAGTGAGGCACTTGATCTGGATGAGAAAAAGAGGGAAAAATGGCTGGAAATCGCAGAGAACCTGGCACCTTATCCAAAGGGGACAATTCGGGAGATTCAGGAGAATCCAACTCTTTGGAAAGAGGTGGATGTGAAGCTGGAGGATCTGCTTCCGGAAGAAATGCTGGACAAAGAGATTTATTATGATGAAGGTATCGGTGGCAAATGGTCTTTCCATTTTCCGGGAAATGTGATGCAGATATATCCGGGCAATGCAATTGGGCTTGGAAGTGCCCCGGAAGAGCTGGAAGTGGCGCGAAATACAGTGCAGATACATGCACTGGTGGAGAATGCGCTGGGAGAGCTGGAATACAGGAAGGCACTTGAAGAAGCAGAATTTGCAGATAAAGATAATGCAAATAACTTGCTGTTCAATAGCAATGGTGAATTAGAAAATGGCGAAGCTTACAGCAATGGAATGGAATCTGGTGGAGTAAAAAATCCTCATTTCTACAAGGCTGGTGCTTTTAATGCCTCTAACCTAAGCTGTCTGTTTTTCACTGCCGCAGTACGTGTAGGCTACGCTCCGGAAATCATCTGGAAAGAAATGCGCGATATGATCCTGAACCGGGGAATCCCAAACGGTTTTCTGAAGGAAAATCCTCATGGAATCGAGCAGCTGAACACCATCCCGGATGCCATCCAGGAGATGATGCTGCAAAGCTACGAGGGTGTGATCCGTATTTTCCCGGTATGGCCGAGAGCTGAGCATCCAAACGCCTTTTTCCGGAATTTCCGTGCCTGGGGAGGGCTTGAGGTAAGCGCTGCTTTGAAAGACGGTGAGGTAGAGCGGGTTAGCATACTCAGCCACAAAGGACACCCATGCAGAGTGGAAAACCCATGGCCAGGAAAATCTGTGAAGGTTTCCTATGAATACGGAAGACCAGATGAAGTGCACTTTGGAGAGTACTTAAATATAGAGCTGTATAAAGAAGAGCATGCAGAATTATTCCGGATCTAGAGCCTGTTTGAAAAATCATTCCCGCAATCTGTACGCCCCGCTTTGCGGTATATTTCACCCGAATTTGGTTGCTGTAGCCCGCTACGGCGCCCTCATCCGGGCGAAATCTCCCACAAATTGTGACGCACATCTTGCAGAAAGCCTTTTTCAAACACGCTCTAGAGCGTGTCAGAAGGCCGGCAGGGAACAATCCCTGCCGGTCTTCAAAGCTTTACCCCCGGAATTCCAACGGGCTTTTACCTGTATGTTTCTTAAAAATCCTGCTGAAATACCCCTGATCATGATAGCCGCACATTTCCCCGATCTGTTTCACGGACAGACCAGGCTCATGGACCAGAAGGCGCTGGGCGTGGCTCATGCGCAGGGTGATTAGATATTTGGACGGGGTACAACCGTAGACTTGGCAGAAAATTTTGGTCAGGTAGCTGGGACTGTAGTTCATGTTATCTGCGATTAGGTTCAGATTAATGTCCTCGCTGTAGTTTTTTACAATGAAATCTTTCAGTAATGTGGCAATCTGGGCTGGTGTCATGGCAGCAGTCCGGGCATTAAACACCTCTTCGTAATCATTTCCGGCAATCTGAAATTCCTGTTTGATCTTGGAGAGAGCTTCTTTAAGCTCCTCTGAATCAACTGGCTTCAGTAGATAATCAGAAACCTTTAAAGTGATGGCCTTTTTTGCATATTCGAAATCTGAAAATCCACTGGTGATAATAAATTTAGTAAATGGAAACTGCTCCCTTACTTTTGTGAGCAGGGTGATTCCATCCATCACAGGCATACGGATATCCGTAATTACAAGATCAGGGCTGAGCTTTTCTACCAGAGCCAGAGCCTGATCGCCTGTTTGTGCAGTTCCTGCCACTTGAAAATCCGGATCCGCTTTCTGGATTTTCTGGACAAGATTTGTGAGCAGAAGTTCTTCATCCTCCGCAACGATGACAGTGTACGTCATACTGTTTTGATTCCTCCTTGCTTATTCACTTATGCAGTCAGTTTCATCTGCTGATTTGTCTGTCTTGGAAAAATACCGTCCAATAGACACGATTCCGTGCCCATCAGCGGTATTTCCATATCTGAAAATAATGTCTCCTTTACAGAATATTTTCCATCTGAGATACACATTTATAGTTCCCAGCCCATTTATTTTTAGTTCCGGAAGTCCCGGATTCTGAATGGCTTTCATAATGTTGGCAGTGATCCTCTCTTTGGCTTCCTCTGTAAAGCCAGGACCGGAATCCGTTACTTCAATCTGCCAGCTTCCTTCCGTGACCATGCTGGTGATCGAAATGTTCCATGGCGGTGCACAGTTCGAACCATAGCGAATGGCATTTTCCACAATAGGCTGGATGATCAGCTTGGGGACTGGTTGGGAAAGAAGGCTTTCATCTACATGGATGCTGTAATTCAGGCTGGACTGATAACGGACCTTCATACAATACAGATATTTCTGTACATAATCCAGTTCATCCTTTAAAGTGACCGTTGTCTCTGTGGTATTGGTAATATAACGCATGATCCGGGAAAGATTCCGGCACATTTTTACCACGGTCTCAGAATCTCCGTTCTCTGCCAGAACTATAATGCTGGACAAGGTATTGTAGTAAAAATGAGGATTGATCTGTGTCTGCAAAGCCATGCTTCTGGCTTTCATTTCCTGCTCCTTAGCCTGATTCAGCTGCTCCATGGAATCCTTCAGATTGTCGCTCATCAGCTGAAAGGCCTGGTAGAGCTCTTCCAGTTCATTAACGGAAACCGGATATGCAGTTACCTTTTCCTGTCCAAGTGTATCAAGCTCCATGCGCTGAATAATATGCTTCAGATGCTTTACCGGTTTTACGACTGAACGGGAAAGCCGGTAGGAAATAAAGATGGAGATTGTCAGAAACAGCGCAACAATTGCCGCAAGAATACGAAGCAGATTGTAAACCGGAGCCAGAACTACAGATTCCGGCTGAATTGTAAGATAGGTATAGCCGGTATAAGAGGATACGGCCTCTGCTGCATACTCTGTTTTTCCTGTAAGAGGACTGATAAAAGTGAGGGCTGAATCATCTCCCTTGGTAAGTTCATAGTAGGGCTGAAGTGCTGCTTTGTATTCCTGGGAAATATCGTAGGGATAGATCAGATCGCCATTGCTGTCAAAAACATAGATGCTGGCAGCATCTTCATGGTTCTTTTTTTTATAAGTGATGATACTTTTAAAAACAGATTTGCACTGCTTGGCTGTTTCAATCACACCCACGCCACGTTTATATTGATTATTAAAGGATCGGTACAGGGAAATAAACCACTGGTCATAGGTGGCTGTTTTTGTATATTCTCTGGTACAGTAGGGTGGAGTAAGGACTTTTTTTCCCTCCAGTTCACGGGCGGCCTCAATCCACTCATCCTTTGAGCCATCCGTCTTTTTGACTATAGTTGAGATGCCGGCTTCCAGAACATATCCGGAAAAATCATAGAGATTTACCTGATCTGCCTTCAGCTCGGTTCCGGAAAGGGAAATAAACAAATCAGACATGGCAGAAAGCATGTTGCTGGAAATATTTAAGTTGAAGGAATTGTCCAGAATGGTTTTTGACTGATTGCTGTAGTTAATGTTTACAGATACTGCATCCAGATTGCGGATCGCGGAATCTACCTGAGTCTGAAAGCTGGAATTGAGAGTGTTCATGGCACTGATCTGACTTTGCTTGAGCTGTCTGGAAACAAAAGCATAGAAAAAAACAGCAAAAGAAAAAAGAATCAGGCAGGCCAGACTGATATAGGCAAAAAAAAGCTTGGATTGTAAACTGCGTGATTTCATCTGGCGATACCTCCTGTAATTGTTTTGCCCGCGCTGCTGACTATATTATGAAAGCAGATGCAGAAATCCATGTGTGAAACATTAAAAATCAGTATATCATATTTGTTTAAAAAGTACAAATAAATGCTCGAAAACAGAGAAAATATATATAAGAATTTCGGGTGACTTTTCGAAGAAACATAAGCTTATGTGAAAAAAGTATAATATGTGGTGAAAAAAATACAAATTGAAAGTAAGAATATCCATGGATTAAAAAGCATCTGGCTGATAAAATAATATCATCAAAAGAACAGAGGAATCAGCGGAGATTCCTGAATGAGGTAAATGCCATTTTATTAAAAGGAGGATATGTAAATGAAAAGAAAGAGTTTTGTGGCAGTGGCTTGTGCAGCAGCAATGATCGCGTCCATGACAAGCGGACTTACCGTATTTGCAGAGGAGACTGCAGATTTTTCCGGTGAGGAGCTGAGTATTCTGGTATCAGCAGGCTGGATGGATAACAGATATGATGCAACAATCGAGCGTTTTGAAGATACTTATGGTGTAACAGTTGACCTTCAGACTATTCCGGCTGACCAGTATTCTGATCTTCTTCAGTCAAAATTAGCTACTGATTCCTGTGCAGATATTTTCTGGATTCAGTCCAACCCATTTGCAATCGAGTCTACAATCGTTGATCCAGAGAAATACTGTATTGATTTCACAGGAGCTTCCTGGGAAGATCTTATGCCGGAAGCAAGAAAAACATCCTGTGTATACAATGATAAATTATACGGACTTCAGATCTGGCACAATTCACCAGAATATGTAATGGTTTATAACAAAACATTGTTCGAAGAGAATGGTTGGGAGATACCATCTACTTATGCAGAGCTGAAAGACCTTTGCGCTAAGATCGCAGAACAGGGAATTACTCCATGGTTTATGCCAGGTGCAGATGGATGGCAGCATCAGCTGGCATTCTTCCAGATCGGTGGTGTTTACGAAGAAGCTACACCAGGACTTTACGATGCTTTGAATACAAATCAGGCTACATTTGCTGACAATGAGAAAATGCTTGAGGTTCTGAACGAGTTCAAAGAGCTTTCCGATGCAGGATATTTCGGAGAGGACTGGATTGGAACTGACAGCACCAACCTGACAAATGAATTTGGCGACAGAAACATTGCAATGGCTATGGCAAACTCCAGTTACATTCAGCAGATTAAAGATGACACAGGCACAGAGGATGAGTTTGGTATGTTCCTGATCCCACTTGGCGATAACACCTGGTATCCGACCAACCCGGCTGGACCTACCATGTTTGGTTACAAGGGAACAGAGCATGAGGATCTTGTAAAAGAATTCTTCAATTTTGTTACAACCACAGAGAGTCTTCAGGAAATCCTTGACAACTCTCCTGCATACACAAACGTTGATATGAACGATGATGCAATTGAGCAACACTGGCTGCCAGAGGAAGAAGAGTTCCTTGCAACAGTAGATGACAGCAAGAAGAGCGTATCTGTTCTTCAGACTGGTACCAAATATACAAACGACTACTGGATGCAGTTCGGTCAGGATATGGTTGCGTTCTGCCAGGGCGAAATGGAAGCAAATGACGTTCTTGCAAATATGGACACCAACCGTGCAGAGGCTGCCAAGACAGTTGGCGATGCAAACTGGAACTAAATAAAGTTTTTCGGTAAGAAATTGACATAATTATTTAAGCATAAGATATTTAATAAGGGTATATCTTCAGTGCGAAGGAGTGATTCCTTCGCACTGTTTGATAAAGGGGAGGTATCGCTTTTGAATAAGAAGAAAATTTATCCCCAGTGGTTTCTGATACTGCCGCTGGCTTTGTACATTATCTTTTTCCTGCTTCCCAGTATAATGGGTGTTGCATATTCATTCACTGACTGGAATTCAAGAAGTGTATTAAATGGTATTCATTTTATTGGACTTGACAATTTTAAAGAGATTTTCACATCAAACAAAGATTACTTAAGCGGTATTGGAAATACATTGAAATTTACCGTTATTTCCAATATTGTGAAGCTGATTCCGGCACTTCTGATTGCCATCATGCTTCAGGAAGGACTGAAAGGAAAGGGACTTTACAGAACACTTTTGTATCTGCCGTCTATCCTTCCTTTTGTTATCATTGGTCTTGTTTTCAAGTCCATTCTCAACTATAACAATGGTCTTTTAAATGCAATTCTGGATGGTCTGCATCTTGGAATACTGAAGCAGAAATGGCTTTCGGATCTTGGCGTTGTGTGGAAATCTATTTATGGTGTGGATGCATGGAGAGGTATTGGTTATGTAATGACGATTTTTCTTGCCGGTCTGAACACCATTCCGAGATCCTACTATGAGGCAGCTGAGATCGATGGGGCAAACTTCTGGCAGAGACTTCGCTATGTGACACTTCCAATGCTCAGCGGCGCCATTATGATCAACCTGGTATTTGGTATTACATACGGTCTGAAGGTATTTGATATTGTTTATGTTCTCACAAACGGCGGCCCTGGACATGCAACAGAGGTTCTTACCACCTATGCATTTCAGCTTTATTCCAGAGGTCAGTACGGTATGTCTTCTGCTTTGAACAGTATTCTGCTTCTGATCACAGCAATTGCTGGTGTTGTAATTGTTAAAACGTTAGGAAAACAGGAGGTACAGCAATGACAAAGAAAAAAGTTCAGAATCTGCTGAAACATCTGGTCTGCATCCTGCTGTGCCTGACCGTCATCCTGCCTTTTTATATGGTAGTTATAAACTCTTTCAAGAGTAAAGGCGAGGCTTCCCGAATGAGTCTTGCACTGCCGAAGGAATGGCTGTTTTCCAACTATACCGAGGTTATTGACAAAGGAAACCTGATCCAGGGATTTTCAAACAGTTTACTTTACGCACTGGTTGCAACCACTTTGGGAGTTGTGCTCTGTGCAATGGCTGCCTTTGTAATGTGCCGTAAGCGTACCAGATTAAATGTATTTTTATATTATTTCGTACTTTGCGGACTGTTTTTCCCGGTTAACTATGTAACATTGGTGAGAGTATTAAGCACTCTACATCTGAACGATACGCGACAGGGGATTATTATGGTGTTTACAAGCGCCATGATTCCATTCTGTGTGTTTACTATCCGCAACTTTGTGGTTTCCGTTCCGGTGGAACTGGATGAGGCAGCAGTCATTGATGGCGCAGGTCCTATCAGCCTGTTTTTTAAGATTATCATGCCTCTTCTGAAGCCAACTATGGTGACCTGTTTTATCCTGCAGTTCATGGGTGTGTGGAGCGATTTCCTGACTCCATTGTATCTGTCAAGCAAGAGTAAAATGTTTCCGATGACTATGGCAGTTTATCAGTTCTTTGGAAAAAATAAAAGCTATTGGAATTATATTTTCGCTGATATTGTACTTACCTGTATTCCGGTTGTGATCGTGTATATGATCGGACAGAAATATATTGTGGGCGGCATGACCTCCGGTGCGGTGAAAGAATGATCTGGAGCGCGCAGCGAGGCTGCAAATTATAATTGAAATTCCTTCTAAACCGGGAATGGTTCTTTGAATGTTAGGATTTGGAGAGCTGTTTCCGGTATTTTTTTGCCTAAAAGGTGCCTACATTTGCCAGAATGTTGAAAAATAAGAAGAAATCTGTTATCTTTATCTGTGAAGAATTTTATTGTATGCAGTCTGCGGCTTCTGAGCTGCAAATTGCGGATTTTTCAGGAAATGATCCATGAAATGTGATAAAGTATCTGGAGAAAATGTAGGAGTGGGAAAATGATGAGGCATAAAATTGAGATGACAGCAGATGAAAAAATGTGGAACCGGATCAGCCAGATTCTCGCAGTTGTTCTGGTGCTGCTTTCCGGAATTGATATTGTCCGGTTTGCAATTTTGGGAGATAAGACAGCATTTATTACATTCAGTATGATCGCGGTGGTTTTTATGCTGGTGGCGTATGTGGCATGGAAAAGCAGAATGCCATTTTTATATCTGCTGATTGCAGTGACGGCTTTTGTTCTGTATTTTAATACCAATTTTTCTACCAGTACATATTATTTTAACTGGTTATTTCTGGCAGAGGCTATTGTAGCCACGCTGGGAGGAAGCCTGGGGACAACGGTGATGATCTGGAAAAAAATCCCTATGGGGCGTGTGGCAGTTTTACCGCTTGCGGCAGCAGTTCTGATACTGGCAGGATTTCTGGGATTTTGGAAAGTAAGGTATGATGCAGGACATGAAGCGCAGGGACTGGCAAGAGATGAACTGTGGGCAGTCCCTGCAAAATATGATGGGGAAGAACCAGAACAGGCTGGAACCGTGGAAGAAGTTGTATACGATACCAGGGCTTATGCCACTGATGGAAGAAGCGTGAAAAAGTCAGCTTATGTATATCTTCCATATGGTTACAGTAAGGAAAAAGAGTATAATATTCTGTATCTGATGCATGGAACTGGTGATGATGAAAAATACTGGCTGAAAACAAATCCATATAATAAAACCATGCTGGATAACATGATCGCAGATGGAGATATTGAGCCACTGATCGTGGTGACACCAACCTTTTATGTGGAAGATGACTGTGCAGATGATCTGGATCAGCTGACCTATTCTTTTGCAAAAGAGCTGCGAAATGATCTGATGCCTGAGATCGAATCCTCTTATTCTACATATGCAAAATCGGCAGATGATAAGGGATTTTCCAGGAGCCGGGATCACAGAGCCTTTGCAGGTTTGTCAAGAGGGGCGGTAACGATGTATCATTCCGTATTGTGCCAGAGCCTGGATTATTTTTCCTGGTTCGGGGCCTTCAGCGGAAGCAGGACAGACAAGACTACATTTGAAGACACCATTCAGACAGGCGATTTTGCAGAACTGCCAATTCATTATTTATATGTGGCAAGTGGCAACTTCGACTTCGCCCTGCCTGGACAGATTCAGGATTACCAGGCTCTGCTGGATATTGAACCCAGATTGCGGTCTGGTGTAAATACCTGTTTTGATGTATTTCCAATGCGGTATCATTCTATGGGAAACTGGCATCTGGCGCTGTATAATTTTTTACAGAAGATTTTCTAGAGCGTGTTTGAAAAAGGCTTTCTGCAAGATGTGCGTCACAATTTGTGGGAGATTTCGCTCGGATGAGGGCACCGTAGCGGACTACGGCAACCGAATTCGGGTGAAATATACCGCAAAGTGGGGCGTGCAGATTGCGGGAATGATTTTTCAAACAGGCTTTAGAGCCTGTTGCTGCGAACAGGAGAACAGCAATGCGCTTTTTGCACAGTTGGCGCGTGTTTTTTGGCAGGTTGCGTTTGGAATAGCGCAGCCTGCTTTTTATTTGGTAGAATTAAGCTGAGAAGCAGCATTCGGTTATGAGTAAGTAGCGAAGCGGACCTGGAATATCCGCTTGACATTAAAAGAAAATTATAGAAAATTTCAGGAGGAAATCATGAAGCAGTCATTTAACGAAAACTGGATTTGCTACAAAACAGGAGATAAAGAAAATGCATTTGCAGTAACTCTTCCGCATGATGCCATGCAGCTGGATGAGAGAAGCGAGACAAGTGCCGGCGGTGTGAATACAGGATGGTATGAGGCACAGGATTACACTTACGAGAAAACATTTATCCTTCCAGAGAAAGCGAAAGACGAGAAAGTGATCCTGGAATTTGAGGGCGTTTACCGTAAGGCAACTGTATATCTCAACGGCGAAAAAGTTGCATATCATTCTTATGGCTATCTTGGTTTCTATGTAGATGCAACAAAATATGTAAAATTCGGGGAAGAAAATGTGATCCGGGTGGAAGTGATCAATCACGATCAGCCTAATAGCCGCTGGTATTCCGGTACCGGAATTTACCGTCCGGTGTGGCTGTATATCGTGCCGAAGAAACATTTAAGATTTGACAGCGTGAAGATCACTACACTGGATTATAAGGAGCCGAAAATCCGCGTGGAGGCATGGCCGAATGCTGCCGGTGAGGTGAAAGTGGAAATTATGGAGAAACAGATTGTTACCAGAAAAGCTGTGGCTGGCGAAAGTGCAGACCAGACAGACGAGACCATAGAGCAGTGTATTGACGAAAATGCAGTACAACCAACCGTTCAAAATTCTGACAAAGCATCAGATAAGATCATCGCCTTGGAAATTCTCCAGGCAGATGGTAAATTTTCCAGAGAAATTGCTCTTCCGGGAGCAAACCTTTGGAGTCCGGAAGCACCGAATCTTTACACCTGTCGCGTAACCTTCGGCGAGGATATTCAGGAAGAAACCTTTGGAATCCGTGTAGTAAGCTGTACTCCGGAAGAGGGCTTCTGTATCAATGGAAAACGTGTCCTGTTAAAAGGTGGCTGTATCCATCACGATAACGGCTTTCTTGGTGCCTGTGCGTATGAATTTGCAGAACGCCGTAAAATCCGCATCCTTCTGGACGCTGGCTATAATGCAATCCGTTCTGCACATAACCCATGCTCCAAAGCACTTCTTCGCGCCTGTGACGAGATGGGAATGCTTGTAATGGACGAATATATTGATGGCTGGTATATCCATAAAACAAAGTATGACTATGCAGATGAGATTCTGGAAAATTACAGAAAAGACTTAAAAGATATGGTGGATAAGGACTATAATCATCCATCTGTGATCATGTATTCTACAGGAAATGAAGTGTCTGAGACTGCGCAGAAAAAGGGAATTGCCCTTACAAAATCCCTTACAGACAGACTTCATGAGCTGGATTCCACTCGCCCTGTAAGCTGCGGAATCAACATCTTCTTTAACTTCTTAAGCTCTATGGGATTTGGTGTTTACAGCGATAAAAAAGCAGATGAAGCTGCTGAGAATGCCAAGAAGAAAAAGGCTGTGGGAAGTGAATTTTATAACACGGTAGCCGGAATTTTTGGTGCCGGATTTATGAAAACAGGAGCAACTCTTTATCCATGTGATGTGAAAACAAGGGATGCATATGCCAATATGGATGTAGCAGGATATAACTATGGAATCAAGCGTTACCGTCATGACTTAAAGAAGTATTCCAAGCGAATTATTCTTGGAAGTGAAACCTTCTGTGCAGATGCTTACAGATTTATGCAGGAAGCAAAACGTGATAAGCGTATCATTGGTGACTTCGTCTGGGCAGCTCAGGATTATCTGGGTGAGGTTGGAATCGGCGCATGGGAATATAAGGATTATGCACCTCGTTTTGATGGCGGCTGTGGCTGGGTAAGTGCCGGTTCAGGCCGAATTGATCTCACAGGAAAGCCTCTTGGTGAGATGGCATATACCAGAGTTGCCTTTGAACTGGAGGATCTGGCAATTGCAGTTATGCCGGTTGATCACACAAAGGATGCCCATTCTCCTTCTGCATGGAAAATGACAAATGCAATGGAAAGCTGGTCATGGAATGGCTGTGATGGGAATGCAGCAAAAGTGGAAGTTTACACTCGTGCAGATCATGTGAAGTTGTATATAAACGGCAAGTGTGTAGGCACTAAGAAGCCGAAAAATGACTGCAAGGTATTCTTTGATACAACCTATCAGAATGGAGAAATCAAGGCTGTTGCCTATGATGCAAATGACAATATAATTGAAGAGAAAACCTTGACAACCGCGGGAAAAGAAACAATCCTCCAGGCAGAACCAGAGCTTACCTGTGTGAATGCAGACACCGATCTTTGCTACGTAAGAATGCGCTACACAGACGAAAACGGCCAGACAAAACCGTTGGCAAGAGGCAGAATCAAGCTTGCTGTAAAAGGTGGCGAGCTTCTGGCATTTGGAAGTGCCTGCCCATACTATCCGGAAAGCTACCAGAGCAATGAGACAGATACTTATTATGGAGAAGCACTGGCGATTATCCGTCCACAGGCTGGAGCTGGTAAAGTAGTTGTGAAAGCTGAATCTGAGCTTGGAAATGCAGAGACAGAGATTGAAATATTAGATTGATTTAAATTTCATATGCTTACCAGTTTTGCCAGAAACGGTTCCAAATTTGCCGAATTTTTCACAAATCCCATTCCTTTTGCTATAGTAAATCCAGCGGTTCAAACAGAACTGAAAGGACAGAGTAACTATCTGAAAAGTATGTGTTTATCTGTCAAAGGAAATTTACTAGGAGGAAAGGAAATATGAAAAAGCATACCGGGAAAATCTGGCGTGGTTTGGCAACAACTACAGCCTCACTTCTCACAATCACACTGGGCGGAAGCTCAATTGCAAATGCAAGAGTGGATTTCATTAATGCGACACTTGGAACCTCAAGCTACAAAATCGAGCAGGGAGATTCTGACTCTGATGGCATTTATTATGAATCTGAATTTGACAATGTAGAGGATCTGGTAAAGGCTAAAGAACAGCTGGCTGCTGAAATTTCTTCAGAAGGTTCCGTTTTATTCAAAAATACAGATCAGACTCTTCCACTTGACAAATCCAAAGAAGCTGTTACCCTCTGGGGCTTAAACAGCCATCTTCCGGGAACCGGCGGATTAATTGGTTCCTCTGTTGTGGCTGATTCAGAGGATGGTCAGATCGCTTATGGTATTGAAGAAGCTATGGATGAAAGAGGCTTCACAGTAAATGAAACCATGAAAGGCTTTTATGCAAGTGAAACCTGCGCGCCATATTACAGAAAAGCTTCTTTCTTTGGAAATGAAGTTCCGGGCCATAGCCTTGTACCTGCTTTTTCCGCTTCTTATAATGAAGCAGATACATATACAGTAGGTGAGGCACCTGCTGAACTTTACACAGATGATATTCTGGAATCTGCTAAGGATACAACAGCAATTGTTGTTCTTTCCCGAGACAGTTCAGAGGCGTCTGACTACAGCACAAATATGAAGGATCCTAATGGGGACAGCTTCGACACCCCGATGTCTATCTCAGCTTACGAAAAAGAGATGATCCAGCTTGCAAAGGAAAATAGCAATGGCAAGGTGATCGTTTTGATCAATTCTGACGTTCCTATGGAAATCCAGGAACTGAAGGATGATCCGGAGATTGGAGCAATTCTTTGGACTGGACTTCCGGGAATGAATGGATTCCTTGGAGTATGTGATGTACTTTCTGGCGATGTGAATCCATCCGGTCATATTTCTGATACTTATGCCACAAGTTCTGTTTCTGCTCCGGCAATGACCAACTTTGGTCTTTATACTTATACTAATGCTTCCAATGCAGAATCTGGTGCAGAACTTACAGAAGCAGACAAGGGTGACTGGTATGTAGTAGAAACAGAAGGTATCTATATTGGTTATAAATATTATGAAACCCGTTACGAGGATACTGTTCTGGATCAGGGAAATGCAACCACCACAGAAGGCTCTTCTACTGGCAAAGCATGGAACTATGTAGATGAAGTAACTTATCCGTTTGGATATGGTTTATCTTATACAACCTTTACTCAGGAGCTGGAAAGTGTAGATGTAATATCTGGGGAAAAGGGACTTGCAAAAGTGAAGGTAACCAATACCGGTGACGTTGCCGGAAAAGATGTTGTCCAGCTTTATGTACAGACACCATATATAGAGGGCGGACTGGAGAAAGCTTCTATTCAGCTTCTTGATTTTGGAAAGACAGAGGTTCTTGAGCCTGGCGAATCACAGACTCTGGAAATTGAGTTCGCTCCGGAATATATGGCAAGTTATGATGAAAAAGCTGTAAAAGAAGATGGAACAGAGGGCGCATGGGTGCTGGATTCCGGTGATTATTATTTCACAATCGGAAACGGTGCGCATGAAGCATTAAACAATGTCTTGGCGGTAAAAACAGATTCCACAGACGATCTGATCACAATTACAGACGATGAAACAATTGAGCCGGAAAATGTAGTGACAGTTTCTCTTGGTGAAGATAAAGAGACTTATTCTGAAAACGTAGAGAATGCATTCCAGGATTGCGATATTAACAATCTGATCCCGGATACTGCTGAATACACTACACGTTCTGACTGGAGCAAGGGCTGGAAAGAAGTGGAAAGCATTACTCCAATAGAGGAAATGATGAAAGGTCTTACAAACTCCGCTTATGAGCTTACTGAGAACAATGACGAAGAAGTTGTCTGGGGAGCTGACAACGGATTAAGCACCGTTGATTTCCTCCAGTTTAATGAGGATGGAACTTTCGCAGGTGCACTTCCTCTGTCTGATGAAAAATGGGATCAGCTTATGGATCAGCTGACTTTGGAAGAGGCTGCCAACTTTATTGAAAAAGCAGGAGATAAAAACTTTGAGAAGCTGGATTCTATTTTCCTGCCAGAAGCAATCTGGTATGACGGACCGATCGGTTACAGCTACGACCAGATTGCAGGATATGCAACCCGCTGGAATGAATCCAACTCTTCCGAGCCGACTTATGTTTCTTCAGACAACGAATATGCTTCCTACTCTATGAGCTCCATGCCTACAGAACCTGTAGTTGCAGCAACATTCAATAAAGAACTTGTAGAGAGAGAAGGCGAGCTCTTTGGTGAAGACGGATTGTGGTCCAATGCCAACTCCATTGCAGCACCTGGTCTTAACATTCACCGTGCACCTTACTGCTCCAGAAATCATGAATATTATTCAGAAGATGCCATGCTTACCAACCTGTTGGGACAGGCTGTCTGCAAAGGCGGAAAATCCAAAGGTCTTATGATGATGCCGAAACACTATATCATGAATCATCAGGAGTTAAACCGTTCCGGTGTTTCCACATTTTTCACAGAGCAGGCTGCAAGGGAAAATGAACTCCGTGCATTCCAGGGAGCTATGGAAAATAACTATGCGCAGGGAATCATGACAGGCTTCAACCGTCTTGGAACTGTATATTCAGGAGCTTCCGAAGCTTCACAGGTGCAAGTTGCACGTAACGAGTGGGGATTTGAAGGCTGGATCGTAACAGATATGATCAACGGTGCTGATTACATGAACTGGAGAGATATTGTATTTGGCGGCGGTGGCGGATGTCTTACAACTTCCGCATATGAAAGCGCTAATATTGGTTCCATGACTTCAACCGAGAACCTAAAGCTGATTGCAAAGGACTCTGCTTTCCAGAAAAAGATGAAAGAAACAATTAAATATTTCGTATATAATACAGTTGCAAGTAATGATATGAATACAATTACAACCTCCACTAAATATATTCACGTTCTTACATGGTGGCAGATTGCCTTTATGGCAGCAGAGGTGGTATTTGGACTTCTGACACTTTTGTTTGCAGTTATGTACCTTCGAAATTCACTTCGCAAAAAGACAGTTTACGTGAAGGAGGACAAGTAATATGGGATATCTGAAAAATAAAACATTTGGTTTTTACTTAAGTTTTGTGGCTGCAATCCTTGCGCTGATCGGCTTTGTAATGTACCGCCAGGCAGGACATACAGAAGCTTATATTGAGGTTCTGCTGCTTGTAACAGTGGTTCTGCAGATTCTTGCGATGATCGTTTTGAAGGTGGCACCTGATTTTAAGTGGACAAGCCTTCTGCTTACTGCAAATGCAATTCTGACTGCAGCAGCACTTGTTAACAGTTTTTATACACAAGTTGATTTTATTGGATATGTGGTATCAGGACTTTATGAGTTTGCAACCATAAAAAAATTCATAATTTCAGCCGTACTTATGGCACTTTCCATGATTGCATATATTGTTTCCTCTTATTCTGGATTTCAGAAATGTACTTGTAAGGATGAGACAAAAGCTTGATTTATCTGCTGTAAAATATGGCACAAATTAATATTTACATGGTATAATGAAAAAGCCGGAATGCCCAAAAGGACTCCGGCTTTTGCCGTATACCATGGAGGATAACTATGATTACCATTGCTATTGTGGAAGATGATAAGATAAGTGCAAAAATTCTTCAAGACTATATATTACGCTATTCAGAAGAAAAACAGGAACCGTTAGCTGTAGAATGCTTTGAAAACGGATTAAATTTTATCAGCGATTATAAAGCCAGCTGCGACATTGCTCTTATGGATATTGAAATGCCTCATATGAATGGTCTTGACACCGCCAGAAAACTGCGGGAATTTGATAGCCAGATTCCTCTTATTTTTATTACCAATATGGCGCAATATGCCATTAACGGATATGAAGTGCAGGCTCTTGATTTTATGGTAAAGCCTATTGAATATTTCAACTTTTCGCTGAAACTGGACAAAGCGATCCGAATCTGTAAAAAGCTTCATGGTTATCAGATATATGTTCCTTCTGAACAGGGAACTGTTAAAATTGATATTGCAGATCTGATTTATATTGAAAGTGCAAAGCATTATCTTTATCTTCATACTTCGAAAGAGACCTTTCGCCTGCGAAGCACAATGGGAGATTTTATGGCACAGCTTCCGACAGGTCGCTTCTCCTGTTGCAGCAAATCCTTTTGTGTAAATCTGGAATGGATTTCCCGCTATCAGGGAAACAGCGTGTTTGTAAATGGAAAGGAATTATCGATTTCCCGTTCTTATAAAAAAACTTTTATAGATCAAATGACAATGTACATTAACCGGGGAGGAAACTGACGTGGCAATTTATGAAATATTAGCTTCATCTACAAGTGAAATACAGGGAATTACCTGTTTTATCATCCAACTTTTTATAGCGGAAGCTATGTTCTTTTTCCATCTAAAAAAAAGGAAACGCTTCTGGTTACGCCTGCTTGTAGGGGGAACTGCCTGTCTGCTTTTGGGAGTTACCCTTCCAATTATAATTGGTCAATATATAAGCGGAATTCGAACCTTTATTGTGCTTGTTTTTATGCAGCTTTACATGTGGTTTTGCTTCAGGCGTTCTTTTTTGGATATTTTATTTTGTACAATTGGAGCTTTTACTGTACAGAATCTTGGAAGCAATATTCAGGTGCTGCTTTGTATCGTGACCAAAACTTCTTTCAAGATGCTTTCCACGGAAATGGTCATTGGATTTACCATTGTATATATTATTTGCTATCTTACCTGTGCAGCAAAAATAAAAAATTTTCCGAATATCAGCCAGAATAGAGTCCGTGTACTTTGGGTAGCCATTATTTCCTTATGTGTCTGCTGGCTCCTTCAAAGCTGGCTGATCAGTGAAAAGCTGGATATGGTTATGGCGTGCCGTGTTCCATTTGTATTCTGCTGTATTTTATCTCTTTTTATGCAGTTTGGGCTTCTGGAACAGTCCCGGCTTAATGAAGAAAATCTGGCTCTTGAGCAGTTAATAAAGGAAAATGCAAAACAGTATGAGTTGTCAAAGAAAACAGTTGAAATCATTAACATGAAATGTCATGATCTTAAGCACCGGATTCTGGAATTGGAACAAGCCGGAAATGCAGATCATGGCCAGCTGGAAGAAATACGTAAAGCAGTAGATATTTATGACGGGCTTGCGAAAACAGGCTGCCAGCCATTGGATATTATTCTTTCAGAAAAGAATCTTCTTTGTGAAAAATATCAAATTAAGTTTTCATATATGATTGATGGAGAGAAGCTTACTGGTATTAAATCGGGAGATATCGCTGCCATATTTGGAAATGCTTTAGATAACGCTATTGAATGTGCAGCGGAGCTGCCAGTTGAAAAAAGAATTATCAGCCTCATCGGATATGCGAGACAAGATGTGATGGGGATTCATATTGAGAATTATTGCGAGGATGAACTGGAATTTCGTAATGGGCTTCCGGTGAGTACCAAAGGAGATGATAATTATCATGGCTTTGGCATGAAAAGTATTCAATATGTGGTGGAAAAATATGGCGGAAATCTTGTGGCGAATTTGGAAGAAAAGATTTTTAGTGTAGATATTATTTTTCCAGTTCTAGATTAGAGCCTTTTTCAAACTGGGGAGGTGCCTTTTTTTGAACGCAGATATGCATTCCCCCGCTTCAAGTGCGCGGAGCACTAAGCGGCAGGTGAGGGGGGATGCTTCTGTCAGTGGGAGCCTTCAGCTCCTACTGACAGATCGCAAAGCGACTGCGTTCATGAGCAAGTAGCGAAACGGACCTGGAATGTCCGCTTTACTAATATACGATAGCAATAAGTTAACTGGTAGTATTCCGGCGAATCAGCACCGGAGTGATCTGTTTGTGAATTGGCTTTTCCAGTGGCTTAGGCGCTCGCTTTTTTTGCTCTTCCATCTGCTGCACCAGAAGCTCCATGGCAGTCTGTGCAATAACGTCAATTTGCTGACCGACAGTTGTGATCGGAAGGATTGATTCACTGGCAATTGGAGAATTATCAAAACCTATAATTTCGTAAGTAGGTGGTAATTTACCATATTTCTGGAAAATTAAATTGAGAAACATATTGGCATAGGTATCATTTGCGAGAAAGATACCTTTTTTTTGATTCGGATACTTTTCTTCAATTCTTGTAAAGATACGTCTTATCACATTTAAAATCTCTTGATAAGAATTGCCGCTTACGCTTAGATCAATGTCATAAGGAACCTGATATTCTTTACATGTTTCCTCAAATGCACGTATACGATCATAAGCCGGGACTGTTTTTTCAACATTGACATTGATATGAATCAATATATCACATTTATCACGAATTAACAGGGAGGTAGCCTGAAGGGAACCCATATAATTGTCAGTGGTAATGCTGCTGATATATTCTGCCTCTCGCTCAATGGCAATGATAGGAATCTGATAGGAAGCCAGTTTTTTGGATGACAGTGTATGGCTTAAAACAATAAGCCCCTCAATCTGATAGGAAAGAAGCTCTTCAATATACTGTTGTTCCTCTTCGGCACCGTGTTCACTGGAAAAAACAAGAAATTTGTAATGGTAGTTACTATAGCTTGAAAGAAGCTGTGTCAGCATTTCAGAGTAGTAATGCAAGTAGAGATTTGGAATAATGATTCCGATAAATTCACTCTTACCATTTGCCAGAACTTTTGCAAGTTTATTTTTTTTATAGCCAAGGGTATCAAGGGCCTGTGAAATCTTTTCCTGATTTTCAAGCGTAAGAGAATCGGGATGATTGAAATACCGTGATATTGTAGTTTTTGAAAAATGAGTATATTCTGCAATATCTGCAAATGTCACCTGTTTTTTTGCCATAAAAATTTAATCTCCTTATAAATAAATGAGAATAATATTTGGGAATCTTTTAAACTGGGATTATATTATTTTTTTAGTATAGCAATTATTTAAAAAAAAGGCAATGCTAAAATAACCGATTACGTAACCGGTTATTTTAGCTTGAAAAAGTGTTGACATATGAACTTGGATGTAGTAACATCGAACTATAAAGTAACCGGTTACTTAACCGGTTCCGAGAACGAAAAGGGAAAGGAATGGAGGAGAAGTGCATGAAAAGAATGCAGAACCAAACAATGCCCGTGAAAAAGCAAACGTGGAGAGATAAGGCTACATATGTGAAGAAAAACTGGCAGTTATATCTTTTTTTCTTAATGCCAGGACTTTTACTGACAATCATTTTTAAGTATCTTCCTATGGGGGGACTTCTGATTGCGTTTGAGGATTACAACGTAATCAAGGGAGTGCTTGGAAGTCCATGGGTTGGACTTGAATATTTCAGGCGGTTTTTATCTTCACCGGATTTTATGAACTACCTGTTGAATACGTTAAAACTGAGTATTTATGGACTGTTGTGGGGCTTTCCGGTTCCGATCATTCTGGCATTGCTTTTAAATCGTATCCGCAGAACCGGAGTTAAGAAGAAAGTACAGCTTCTGGTCTATATGCCGAACTTTATATCTGTAATTGTACTTTGTGGTATGGTACGTATGCTGCTTTCTCCGGTTGGACCTCTGAATAAACTGTTAGGAATCAGTACAAACTGGATGACAATGCCATCTGCTTTCCGCACCATTTACATAGCAAGTGGAATCTGGCAGACAGCAGGCTGGGCCTCTATTATGTACACGGCTGCTTTATCCAATGCAAGCAAAGAACTGGAAGAAGCAGCTATTATGGATGGCGCAAATCTTCTGCAGCAGATCTGGTATGTGGAGCTTCCTGCAATCAAGAATATTATTGTAATTCAGTTTATTCTGCAGGCTGGAAATATTATGAGTATTGGATTTGAGAAAGCCTATGCATTACAGACAGATATGAACCTGCCGGCATCAGAAATTTTATCAACATATGTATACCGTATTGGTCTTTTGAACGGCGATTATGGTTATTCGACGGCTGTTGGTCTGTTTAATTCAGTAGTAAATGTAATTCTGTTAGTTTTTGTAAACTGGGTGGTAAAGAAGCTGAACGACGGAGAAGGATTATAGGAGGAAGCGAAGATGGAGAAAATAAAGAAAAAATATTCGAAGACAGACTGTCTTATCCTTGGAATTGGATTCCTGATTCTTGGACTGTTTGTACTTTCTATTGCAATTCCAATCGTGTATGTAGTGCTTGCCTCTTTTATGGATCCTACAGTTTTGAATAATCAGGGACTGAGTTTTCATATTAAGGACTGGACTTTGGATGCATATCGCAGAGTACTGGAAAATGAGATGATCTGGCGTGGATTCCTAAATTCTTTTCTGTATTCACTTGCATTTACAGCTATTTCTGTTTTTATAACATTGCTGGCAGCGTATCCATTGTCCAAGAAGGAATTTGTGGGAAGAAAATTTTTCAATCTCATTTTCCTGATCACAATGTTCTTTGGCGGTGGAATGATCCCGACTTTTATTTTAATCAATCAGCTGCATATGGTAAATACAGTCTGGGCAGTTTTAATTCCTGGAGCATTTAATGTCTGGAATATGATCCTTGCAAGAACATACTACCAGTCGATCCCGGCAGAATTAAGAGAAGCCTCTGCAATTGACGGAGCCAATGAGATCCAGCATTTCTTCAAAATCATGATGCCGGTATGCAAGCCAATCATTGCAGTACTTGCACTGTGGTCATTTGTAGGAATGTGGAACAGCTATTTTGATGCAATGATTTATCTGAATGATGCAAATCTTCAGCCTCTGCAGTTAGTACTTCGTTCCATTCTGGTACAGAATACTCCGCAGCCAGGTATGATTGCAGATATTCAGAGTACTGCTGAAATGGCAAAGGTAGCGGAACAGCTGAAATATGCAACCATTGTAGTATCAAGCTTACCGCTTTTAGTAATGTACCCATTCTTCCAGAAGTATTTTGATCAGGGAATTATGGTCGGATCAGTAAAAGGCTGATAAGAAAGGAACGATACAGATATGAAGAAAAACAGAGTAAAAGGTTTACTTGCACTTGGACTTTCTTTGACGATGATGATAAGTACGGCAGGGTGTGGAAAAGAGCAGCAGCTTAATGCGGAGATCAACCCGGACACACCAGTATCTGAGGTACAGTTTCCATTAAAGGAAACAGAGGAGCTTTCTTTTATTACAAGTGCACCGGCTACTTCCACACAGGATCCCAATGAAAGAGTGATTTTCCAGCGACTGGAAGAACAGACAAATGTTCATATTGACTGGACCTGTTTTGTATCCGATCAGTTTTCAGATAAAAAGAATCTGGCTCTGGCTCAGTTTGGAAATCTGCCGGATGGTCTGTTTAATGCAGGTATGAGTGATTATGACCTGCTGCGTTATGCCAAGCAGGGAATTATTATTCCATTGGAAAATCTGATTGACAAATATATGCCGAATCTTCAGGCTGTGTTTGAAAAATACCCAGAGTACAGGACTATGTGTACAGCACCGGATGGACATATCTATTCTTTCCCGTGGATTGAACAGCTTGGTGCAGGAAAAGAAGCAATTCAGGCGATTGGAGATATTCCATATATTAATAAAAAATGGCTTGACTACCTTGGACTTGAGATTCCTACAACAACAGACGAACTGGAACAGGTACTGATTCAGTTCCGCGATCATGCAGAAGAACTGGAGAAAGAATTTTCCATTGAAGGTGATGTAATTCCAATGTCCTTTATTATCAATAACGGAGATCAGGATCCGGCGATTTTAATAAATGGATTTGGAGAAGGTTACGGAGACACAGGAGATCATTTTGCGGTAACAGATGAAGGAAAAGTAATTTATACAACTGTTCAGGAAGGCTACAAGGAAGGAATTGAATGGCTTCATAAACTGGTGACAGAAGACCTTGTAGATCCGGAAGCCTTTACACAGGAGTGGTCTACTTATGTTGCAAAAGGAAAGAATCACCGTTACGGACTCTGCTTCACATGGGATATTGCGAATATAGATAACAATACAGATTATGTGATGCTTCCGGCACTGACCGGGCCGGATGGCATGAGAAATATTACCAGACAGAACAACAGTGAAACCAGTGGATTTGACCGTGGAAGATGTGTTCTTACATCCAGCTGTCGTAATACAGCACTTGCTGCTGCATGGATTGATCAGATGTATGCACCCCTCCAGTCTCCGCAGAATAACTGGGGTACTTATGGCGAAGAGGATTCCTTTAACATTTTTGAACTGTCTACAAACAAAGACGGCGGCGAAATGTTAAAACATATGGATCTGGGAGAGCAGTCTCCAGTGGAAGTGCGTGAGGCGCAATCTGTAAATGGCCCTCTGGCCGTGCTGAATAAATATTATGATGTATATGTGACACAGCCGGAAGATGCAAAATGGCGTCTGGATAATATGCATGAGACCTATGTACAGGATATGAATAGCAAATATGTTTATCCAAATGTATTTATGAGTATTGATGATACAAACAAAGTATCACAGTATGATACCGATATTAAAAAATATGCAGAACAGAAGAAAGCTGACTGGATCCTGAATGGAGGAATAGAGGAAGAATGGGATTCCTACCTGGAAAAAATGGAGAAATACGGACTTTCAGATTATCTTTCAATCAAACAGAAATATTTTGATCAGTATCAGGAATCCTTAAGCGCGGAAAAGTAACAAAAGATGTAAGAACTGAACAACGACTTTGACAGGAGATTTTTCATGAGCGAAATGTTAGAAAAGGCAAGAAAATATGAATTTACACAGGGACAGCAGATTAAAGCGGAAGACAGACCGGCTTTTCATATAACTCCTTATGTTGGATGGATGAATGATCCCAATGGATTTTCCTGCTATAAGGGAGAATACCATTTGTTTTATCAGTACAATCCATATAACACACATTGGGACAGCATGCACTGGGGGCATGTGGTAAGTAAGGATCTGCTGCATTGGGACTATCTCCCGGCAGCATTGGCACCAGACCAGGATTACGATAAAGTGGGCTGCTTTTCCGGAAGTGCCATAGAGCTGGAGGACGGCAGACAGCTGCTTATGTATACAGCTGTGGACCGGGAAATACTGGAGGACGGAACCGCAAGGGATGTTCAGACACAGGCGGTGGCTGTGGGAGATGGAAAAGATTACGTGAAGTATGACAAAAATCCGGTCCTGACCTTTAAAAATCTGCCGGAAGGTGCAAGCAGAGTAGATTTCCGTGACCCAAAAATCTGGAAAGAAAAAGATGGAAACTTTTATTGTGTCATAGGCAGCCGTCCGGCAGATGGAAGTGGACAGATTCTTCTTTACAGAAGTAAAAATGGTTTTGAATGGGAATTTGTAAGTACTTTGGCAGAGAATAAAAACCGCTATGGAAAGATGTGGGAATGTCCGGATTTCTTTGAACTGGACGGCAAATATGTGCTTCTGACAAGCCCACAGGACATGATTCCGGAAGGAATGGAATATCATAATGGAAATGGAACATTATGTATCATAGGAGATCTGGATTCTGAGACACATACTTTGAAGGAACAGTCTTATCAGAGTGTGGATTATGGAATTGACTGTTATGCAATGCAGACATTGCTTGCTCCAGATGGAAGAAGAATTATGATTGCCTGGATGCAGAACTGGGATACTCTTGCTTATCGCAGAAATGAATCTAAATGGTTTGCACAAATGAGCCTTCCGAGAGAAGTGTCTGTGAAAAACGGAAGATTGTATCAGGTTCCGGTCAGAGAACTGGATTCCATGCGTGCAAATAAAGTCGAGTACAGGGATGTTGTGATTAAAGACACCAGAATTACACTTGACCAGATTGAAGGACGTACCGTAGATCTGGAGCTTGTAATACAACCGGTAGATAAAGATAAGCTTTATAAAAAATTCGAACTCTGTTTTGCAGAGAATGAAAAATATCATTCCACTTTACGATTCCGTCCAGATGAATCAGTTTTGAAAATCGACAGAAGCTTCTCCGGAAGCGAACGTGCAGTGGTTCATCAGAGAGAATGTCTGGTAAATGGTGACTGTAATGAATTGAAATTACGAGTAATTCTGGACAGATTCAGCGCGGAAATATTTATCAATGACGGAGAACAGGTTATGTCTGCTGTGATTCTTACAGAACAGAATGCAAAGGGAATTTCTTTCTTTGTTGACGGTGCGGCTAAGATCGATGTAGTGAAATATGATTTGGTATGAAAGTTCCAGAAGCTTGTCATGAATGAGTAAGGTAAAAATACAAGAATTGGGAGCAACGTATGAAGAAATATGATGTAACGGCACTGGGAGAATTATTGATTGATTTTACTGAAAACGGAAAAAGCAATCAGGGAAATCCACTTTTTGAAGCAAATCCCGGGGGAGCACCTTGTAATGTGCTTGCAATGTTAGCAAAGTTAGGGCATAACACGGCATTTATCGGAAAGGTAGGAAATGATTTCTTCGGAGAACAGTTGAGGGCTGCAATAAAAGAAGTTGGAATTGATGACACTGGATTATGTACAGACGAAAAGATCCATACAACCCTTGCTATGGTACATACATATCCCGATGGAGACAGGGATTTCTCTTTTTACCGTAATCCAGGTGCAGACATGATGCTGAATAAAGCTGAAATTTGTGAAGATATTCTCAAAAATACGAAAATTTTTCATTTTGGTACATTGTCTATGACACATGAAGGGGTGCGGGAGGCAACGAAAGAAGCAATTCATATTGCAGAAGAAGCTGGCGCTATTATTTCATTTGATCCCAACTTACGTCCACCGCTCTGGGAGTCTATGGAAGAGGCGAGAAAGCAGGTATTATATGGTCTTGGTCATTGTCAGATACTGAAAATTTCAGATAATGAAATTCAGTGGCTGACAGGAGAAGAAGATTATAGTGATGGCGTAAACTGGATTAGAGAACGTTATCAGATTCCGCTGATTCTTGTGTCTATGGGAAGAGAAGGAAGTCGTGCTTATTATAATGAAATGATGGTGGAAGTAAAGCCGTTTTTACAGGATAATACCATCGAGACAACCGGAGCAGGAGATACATTCTGCGGCTGTGTATTGCACTATGTCTGTGAACATGGAATTAATGGACTAAAAGAGGAAAATCTGGCTGAAATGTTAACGTTTGCCAATGCAGCTGCCTCAATTATCACAACAAGAAAAGGCGCACTGAGAGTAATGCCGGAAGAAAAAGAAATAAAGCTATTAATATAAAATATTCAAAAGAATAGGAATACAACAAAGGGACTTCTTCGGAGGTCCCTTTTAAAATGGGAAAATGTTAATAAAACTTTTTCTTGCTAAATTGTAAAAGTTTGCTAGAATAGTTGTAACAAACACAGTCAGAAAGAACGTTCACAAACGAGGTGACCGCTATGATTACACTGAATGATTATTTATATTCCGGAGATACGGTTTTAAAAATTTTACAGAAATATACAGAGGATCTGCGTAAGGAAGCGAAGAAGAACCATAACGAAGTCGATTTGGTGCACAGCAACTTTCTGCTCCAGATCACGGAACTTCTGGAGCATAATGATTTCCTTACGGCCCAGTCCCAGAAGATCCGGGAATTTTACAAATATATGGCCCATGAATATCCATTTCTTGCTTTTACATTTAAAGGCAGGATTAAGTCATTGATCCGGGCAGAAGAGAAATTTAATGGATATGTAGTGGAATATATTTACGATTATTACCGGGAAAATGGTACCTATCCGTCGGTTGCAGAGCTGAAAAATAAGCTGAGCTGCTTCCGGGATTTCATTGCGTATCGAATTGTAGTATGCATGCCAAGATGTCACCTGAAGCCTGGAGAAGACCAGGAACAGGCATCTATCCGTTACCTTTATGAGATTGCAAATGTGCTGCCCGGATTTCTGGAAGAGAGAGGCTTTACAGCAGAATCTGCTCAGGGAGTGAAATTGAGTACTTCTGATCAACTAAATGATGATGTAAAGCCCTATTACAGAGATTATATTTGTGGTACCAGTGAATATGGGTATCAGTCTTTACATATTACATTTTATGATAACAGCTCCAGATCCTACATGGAGGTACAGCTCCGTACCCAGAAAATGGATGACATTGCAGAAATCGGTCCGGCCAATCACCTGGGCTATGAGAAACGCCAGCAGGACGAGCGCGCCAGAAGAGATGTGATCCCGGAAGGGGAATGTGTTTACTTTGATGAGGCTTATGAGCGGGGGATGAAGCTGCTTTCCCTGGAATTAGCAGATCTTGACGTGAATATGTTTTCTGCGGTAAATAACAGTCTGATCAACGATGGCTGTGGATTGTTCCGAGGCAGATTGATTCTGCCTTATGAGCATTTGTCCAGATTTCAGAATGATGTGATTGATTGAGAAAAAAGTAAGTGGAGCAATAAAGATGTTAAAGAAAAAGATGTTAATTGCTTTAGGGGTGGCAGCAGTATTGAGTGTGAGCTGTGTAAGTGTGACTGTCTGGGCTGAGGAAAACGCAGAAGAGCAGACAGAGGAAGCAGAGGACAGTTCTAATTCTGAAGGCGAGGAAGATGCTGATTTAGAAGAGTCTGACAATCCGGAGATTGAAGAGGGATACACTACAGAACTAGAAGGCTGCACAAAGGTGGTTTCCTGGTGCAAAAATGAAGACAATAATATTTACGGACAGTTCTATTATCCGGAAGATTTTGACGAAACAAAGACTTATCCAGTAATCATTATGAGCCACGGAATCGGTTCTACTTCCCAGATGGTAGAGCGTGCAAAATGGCCGGAAAAGGCGGCTCAGGATGGATATGTGGTTTATACATTTGACTTCTGCGGCGGTTCCCTTAACGGAAACAGTGACGTAGATTTCATGGATATGACAGTGATGACTGAGAAAGAAGATTTAAGTGCTGTTATGGACTTTGTGAAAACAAAGGATTATGTGGATCAGGATCATCTTTTCCTTCTGGGACAGAGCCAGGGAGGACTTGTAAGTGCTCTGACTGCTGCAGACAGAAAAGATGATGTGGCTGCTATGATCCTGATTTATCCGGCGTTTTGTATTGCGGATAATGCCCGGGAAATGTATGATTCCGCATATGATATTCCGGAAGACAGAGCTGAGATGCCGGTAGGAACTGTGGGTTCTGAGTATGTGAAAACAGTTTATGATCTGGATGTTTATGGCACTATCAGCGCATATGACGGAGACGTGATGATCATTCACGGAATCAATGACAGCCTGGTGCCATACAGCTATTCTGAAAAGGCAATTGAGGAAGCGTATACAGGGGAAGGTTCTGTTCTGATTCCCATTTATGGAAAAAAATCTACCCATGGTTTCGAGATGAACTTTGAAGAGGGAAGAGACTATGCGGAGACAGTTGGATTGGAATTTTTGGATGTGCATTTGAAAGAGGAAGAATAAAGGTTTAGGAAACCAAAAAGTGAAAAAAACATGTAGGGCGTATTTATAGATCGTTATGAATTAAAGGCATTGCAAGGATATTATACCGCGTACTAAAAGTTAGATTTTAATGTCTGACTTTTGGGCGGCATGTTCTACAATGCCTTTTTTTATTTAAGTATATATTTTATAAAAATAATATTGTATAAAATAAATACAAATGGTATAATATTAACGAGGAATGATTCTTAAAAAATATAAACTCCTTGCAGTACATTATATTTTATGTTACGCTGAATTCACATCTCAGGAACTCTATGTACTATTCGTAGGCGGTTCAGCTCATGAACAGCAGTCTATTCATTGCCATTCGGTGAAGTATTCCTGTGAAATAAGCGTAATAAAGAAGGTGGTGAAACTTGGGTGTAAAAGACCAGGGACTACAGGAGTATCTGAAAGATAACGAACGCTTTGCAGATTTTGTGAATGGTACCTTATTTGCAGGAAAGCAGATTGTGGATCCATGTTATCTTAAGGAAGTACAAAGGAAGAAGAGAGTATCATATAAACAGTCGATTATGGCAAAAAATATACAAAAGAAAAACAGTTCTGAAAAATACGGCGAAGAGGAAATTGCCAGGGAAAAAGGTGTTTTTGAAGAGGGAGAATTCGGGGATGACAGCGCGAAGCTCATGTATCTGGAAAGAGAGCGCGATTTCCTTCGTCTCCACGATAAGCCAGGCTGTAGATTTTTGTTGGCATGTGAAGTTGAATCTGGGGCAAATTATGAGATGCCTGTGAGATGTTTTACATATGACAGCATAGAATATACAGATCAGCTAAAAGAGTGGAAAAGAAAATCCCAGCAAATGTTTTGGGGAAGAGGAAAACGTGGGAAAAAACGGCGCCGAATCCGTCGTCCATTGCTTCCGGTATTTCATCAGGTATTATACCTGGGAGAGAAAAGGTGGAAGAGTAAGTTAAAATTACAGGAAATGATGGACATCCCGGAAAATGTGATGAGTTTTTCAGACAGGCTTCCTGATTATGATATTTGTATGATAGATATTCATGAACAGAATCCTGAGTTGTTTCACACGGAATGGAAAGATATTTTCCAGCTTATGAAGCACAGCCGTAAAAAAGACGAATTGAGAAAATACGTAGAAGAGAGTACCGAAGAAATACGAAAGCTAAGTCAAGAAACCAGATGGCTTCTGGCGATATTACTGGAGCAATATGAATTTGTTGATGAAGAGGTTGTGGAGGTGAAGGATATGTGTAAGGCATGGGATGGCGCAATGCAAATGTATGCAGATGAAGCGAGAGCAGCAACGCGGAAAGAAATGAAGAAAGAGATGAAAAAAGAAATGAGAAGACAGGCCAGAGAAAAAGATCGCAGGACCGTTTTTAACATGTTTTCTCGGGGGTATTCACAGAAAGAAATTGCGGCAATTTCCGAGCTGCCGCTTAAAAAAGTACAGAAAATGTGTGAAGGGTTTATCGAGAATACAACAATGGCAGTACATACTTCTTGATTTGGATTAGAAATTACAGAATAGTAGCTGAGAAAGTTTAACGAGAAAAGGCATTGCAAGGAATTATATGGCGTCTGTAAACGATTTGATTTTGGAGTCAAACGTTAGGGAGAGGCTATATCCTGCAATGCCTTTTAAAATCCTTCAAATTTATATGAAAACTGCTAACAGGTACGCTTATGCATCTTGTTTCTCCGGAAACATTTTCCCGAAGAGAAAACGGATCAGCGGTCCACAGTACATAAGCTGCCAGAAGAAGGCTACCGGGAAGTTCATGAAAGTGGTCTGGAGCCATACGGCAACGAACTGGGAACCCGCATTTTTAAACAAGATTGTGGCAATTAAGCTCATGATCGGGCACATAATGCAGATGATCATAACAGAAATTGCAACTGTGATGGCGAAAGGTCTGTCTTTAGGTGTGACAATACGAAAAGCAAGCTTATGGGCAAGGTTATCAACAATAAAGAACTCCAGTACAAATGCAACCGGCCACATAATCTTCATTTCGCCGAAAGCCATGAGAAATACCTGGTTGCTCATTCCACCGATGTTCAGGGAAATGTTGTAGCAGATCATGGCGTAGACCATAAGGAAAGCCATCATCAGAGTGAAAATAACATTTTGAAACTTAGTTTTTGGCATAAAATTGTTCTCCTTTTTCTAAAAATGGGTACAAAAAAGACACATGTGTTGTTCGTTATCAAGTGTACACTTGTGTCGTTTCCAATTTTATACCAGAGCTAATTTGTTATTGAATTGTTTACCGAATGATTATTATACCAGATAAATGGGAAAATGCAATAAAAAAATCGATATATAAGATGGACTAAGAAATGATAATGGGGATTTTTTATAAGTCAGAATGCAGTTTTACTTAAGTTCCTTGGTTATATTAAACTAGTGGTTTATTGCAGAATATATAGTTCTTCTGGTAATATAAAACATGTAAGAAATCATATCGGTCATTATCCCGTTAAGGAGGCGGAGCGGACTGTAAATCCGCTGTTATCATAACACGAGTGGGTTCGATTCCCTCATGGCCGAGTATACTCCTGTAGCTCAGCTGGATAGAGCACGCGTCTACGAAGCGCGGTGTCGAGAGTTCGAATCTCCCTAGGAGTGCTTCCAATGGCAGATGTCTTGGAATAAAGTGAATCAGGTAAGGAAATGGTGCAAAGGAAGAAAGCTGTCTGTGACTAGACGGCTTTTTTTCATTGAGATTCAACTTCTGGATTTTGAAGATGTGCTATTTGCGATGGATTTCTTACACTTTACGTAAAAAACAGGTACAGAAATTGCAGGGTGTTATAATAAATCCATATTATGAATTATGTAAAATAATCGATGGAGGATGAAGGTATGAAAACAAAGCAGGCTGTAAATCCGTACCTGCCAAGCTGGGAATACGTGCCGGATGCGGAGCCGCATATTGTGGACGGACGTGTATACATATATGGTTCTCATGATCTTTTTAACGGCTTGAATTTCTGTCTTGGAGACTATGTATGCTGGTCAGCACCGGTAGACGATCTTGGCAACTGGCGTTATGAGGGTGTTATTTTCAAAAGAGAGCAGGATCCGGCAGCGCCGAAGATCCGTCTTACAAATGGTCTGGCAGCACCGGATATGATCCAGGGACCGGACGGAAGATTTTATCTTTATTATTTCATGGGCGGCACCAAGATGATCTCTGTGGCTGTCTGTGACAAGCCGGCAGGCAAATATGAATTCTATGGTTATGTAAAATATGCAGACGGCACTCCTATTGGAAAGAAAGAGGAGCCGCTGCAGTTTGACCCGGGCGTTTTTATGGATGACGATGGAAAACTGTATCTTTACACAGGCTTTGCCCTTCAGGGAAATCCTCTTCTGCTTGATGGCTCCAAGCCGACTGAGCACGGTGCAATGTGCTTCGAGCTGGACCCCGCAGATATGCTTACTGTAAAAATGGGACCGAAATACATTGGAATTGCCAGTGAGAAAGAAGCACCAGGAAGTTCTTATGAGGGACATCCCTTCCTGGAAGCAAGCTCCATGCGTAAATTCAATGGAACCTATTACTTCATCTACAGCTCCCTGAACAGCCATGAGCTTTGCTATGCAACAAGCGATAACCCTACAGAGGGCTTTGAGTTTGGCGGTGTTCTGGTCAGCAACGGGGACATCGGCCTTCCTGGAATCACAGATGTAAAAAATGCAAGAAACTGTACCGGAAACACTCACGGAAGCCTGATCGAGATTAATGGAAGCTATTATGTTTTCTATCACAGACACAGTAACCGTAAGCAGTCTTCCCGTCAGGCCTGTGCAGAGCGCATCCGCTTTGAGAATGGCAAATTCTATCAGGCAGAGATGACCTCCTGTGGCCTGAATGACGGACCGCTTAAGGGAAAAGGAAACTATCCTTCCTATATTTCCTGTAACGTATATGGCAAAAAGGGAACCCGTTTCTTAAGTATGATCAAACATCCAAAGTCCGGACATCCATATCTGACTCAGGATGGAAAGGATCGTGAACAGGGGTCAGATCAGTATATTGCCAATATGTGTGACGGAGCAGTTGCAGGCTTCAAATATTTTGACCTGCGTGAGACCTCTAAGGTTCGTATTAATATTAAGGGAAAAGCAACTGGAGTTGTTTATTTATCCACAGAGGAAGGCGGCAAGCCAGTGGCAAAGATTCAGGTGAAACCTTGCAAGGAACAGCACGGTTTTGCAGCTGATGTAAACGGACTCGGTGAGAAAGAGGCACTGTACTTCAGTTACAAGGGAACTGGCGCATTTAATTTTATGTCTTTTGATCTGAAGTAAGATTCCATTAAATGTGCAGGAAATATTCTGCCCGCAAATGGCAGACAGAGCTTAAATAAAGGGAAAAAGAGTTTATATTAAGAGTCAAATAAACCCAGGAGGCGAAATATTTGAACATTACTAATTTTGCAAGAAAACTTGCAGAAAAGCCGGTTTTTAAAACAAGAATCAAATCCGATCAGGTGAAGCTTCCGGAGATTGCCATTGGATATTTTCTGGCGCCCTTTTGCGCCATGTTTGCCAATGCCATTTTCGGTGCCTATCTGAACCGTTATTATGTAGATGTACTTGGCTGGACGAAATTCGGAGCATTTGCCACACTTCTGCCAATTGTATCTGTGATTTTCGTAGTTCTCGGAAATCTGATGATCGGGCAGTGGATCGACAACACCAGAAGTACCCAGGGAAAAGCAAGACCTTATATGATCATTGCGGCCCCCATGCTGATCATAGCCATTATTCTTATGTTTATGACACCAGCTAAGGGCAATAATGCGGTGCAGATGATCTGGATCGCAGTGTCCTATAACCTGTACTATGCACTTGCATATCCATGTTTTTACTGTGCACACAGCTCCATGGTCTCTCTTTCTACCAGAAATTCTGAGAGCCGCGGACTTCTTGCAACACTGTCAAATGCAGCAATGGTTGCTTCTGCCGGAGTTGGAGCCAGCATTGTAGTGCCGATCCTTCTTCAGAGCTTTCTGTTTGTGACAAAGGAAGGCGGAATTGATGTGGATGCAAGCTATTCACACTGGAGGATTATTTCCATAGTTCTTTGTCTGGTAAGTGCATTTGGCTGTATGCTGGAATATTATTTTACCAGAGAGCGTATTACAGAGGAAACCATCAATCTGAATGTAAAGGAAGAGAAGATGCCGCTGAAAAAACAGCTGGAAGGCTGTATCCACAACAAATACTGGTGGATCATCATTCTCTATTTCCTGATTTTCCAGTTTGGCCAGCTGATCAAAAACAGTTCCATGAGCTTCTATGTAAGATGGATGTTTGACAGTGTAATTAATTCTGCAAATCCGGAGCAGACTTCCGGAGCATTAATGTCAACACTTGGTCTGGTTGGTGGAATCCCTACTGCGGTTGGTATGGTAGTGGCATGGCCAATTGCCCGTAAGCTGGGCAAAAAGAGAGCCGTTGTTACAGGACTTTGCTTCTCCGTTGTAGGTGGCCTTGTCTGCTTCCTGAATGTACACAGCTTCGGAATGGTTGCTGCAAGTATGGTGCTGAAAGGAATCGGAAGTATTCCGGCAGTGTATGTGACGATGGCACTTCTTTCTGATGTGCTTGACCATCTGGAAGCGAAAAATGGTTTCCGAAGCGACGGATTTACAATGTCTGTGTACAGTTCCATTATGGTAGGCTTAAGTGGACTCTGCATCGGTGTGCTGAACAGCCTTCTTACCTTTGCAGGCTACAGCAATACCGGCATTGCCTGCAATCCGCAGACTCTGGAAATTGTTGAAAATGTGGCAAACTATACAGGCCAGATCGTCTACCGTCAGATGGGCGGCGTGGAGCAGGTGCTTGCATTTGCATTTTTGGCGGCAGATGTGATCACATATGCAGTTGTTATCATTCTCATGAGCCGTCTGGATGTGGAAAAACACATTGAAGAGGACCAGAAAATGATCAAAGAAAATCAGAAGAAGGCAGCTAATATCTAATTGTTTCAGAACCTGTTTCCTGTTATACTATTCTTAGCTAACACAAGTGATCCCGGCTCCCTGGCGCAGTGTTACTGTGCCAGGGGGCCGTTTTAGCCAAATAAGCTGTGAAGAAGCTATTCGGCTATGAGAAGGCAGCAAAATGGATTGGAGTATCCGTTTGATTGAATAAGATAGGTGAGAAATAATTATGATAAGAATTGCAATTGTAGAGGATGACAGGCATGATCGGGAGGCATTGAAGAAATGCCTGAATCGTTATGAAAAAGAGAACCAGGTGAAATTTTCCGTAACAGAATTTCAGGACGGAGAGGATATTGTAACCGATTACACTGCCAGCTATGACCTTATTATTCTGGATATTGAGATGGCGTTTCTCAATGGAATGAAAGCAGCAGAAAAAATCCGTGAGCTTGATACAAATGTAATTATTATTTTTATTACAAACATGCCTCAGTATGCCATTCAGGGATATAAGGTAAATGCGCTGGATTATATTTTGAAGCCAATTTCCTATTTTTCATTTTCAGAGAGTATGGTAAGGGCTCTGGCAAAGGTGAAGACACCGGAGAAGGAGTACATTACCATTGTTCTGAAGGGAGGTAAAAAGAAGCTGGATGTGGCGCGGATTTGTTACGTGGAGGTTCAGGACCATGTGCTGATCTACCACACTCTGGATGGGGATTTTGAGACAAAGGGCACTATGAGGGATACAGATAATCAGTTTGATCCGAAGAAATATTTTCGGTGTAACCGCTGTTATCTGGTAAATCTGGAATTTGTAGAGACTTATCAGGGCAGTGATATTATGGTAAACGGCGATACGATCCAGGTGAGCAGAAGTAGGCGGAAGCCCTTCCTGGATGCCCTGAATGAATATATGAATGAGGTGGAAAAATGAGAGGCACAGTAGTCAACACTCCTGGATATTATTATGCCATTTCCTACTGGCTTTCTGCACTGGTAATGATTCTTGTGCATGGATGCGGGAAAAAAGATGTGTGGAAATATGTGCATGGGGTGTTGAGCTTTATCAGTATTTTTACCGTTATGTTTTTTACAGATGGAATAAAGCAGATGTTTTTCATGCCTCTTATGGTTTGTGTGTTTTTGCTGATGCTTTTGTACATCAGGATGGCAGGAGAGCTTCCATGGCGTGAAACCGGATTTTTCTGTGCGAAGGCATTTATCAACGCAGAATTTGCAGCCTCTTTGTGTTGGCAGATTCATTATTTTTATACAGGTGATTTCAGCGGTCAGGAGAAGGGAACACCGGAGCAGATGTTATGGCGTGTGCTGCATATGGTAGTTATTTATGCAGTACTGTACATTCTGATTTATTTGATCGAACGTTATCTGAAGAAGGATATTGAGGAACTGCAGATTACCCGCAGAGAACTACTGGTTGTATATTTTGTGATGATTATGGTGTATTGCATCAGCAATGTAAGCTATGTAGATGTAAAAAGTATTTTCAGTGCGGGAACAGCTATGGATGTGTTTATTATCCGCACATTGGCAGATCTCAGCGGTATGGCAGTTCTTTATGCTTATCACATTCAGGTAAAAGAAATCCAGATGCGTTTTGAGAAGGATACGCTTCGGAATATTATGGATATGCAGTACAAAAATTACAAGCTTTCCAAAGAGAGTATTGATATTGTCAATCAGAAATACCATGATCTGAAGCATCAGATTAATCTTTTAAAAAGCGGTGCAGATTCTGAGAAAGCAGGGGAATACCTGGAACAGATGGAGCGCGAGATCAAGATTTATGAAACGCAGAATAAGACGGGAAATAATGTTCTTGACACTATTCTTACCAGTAAAAGCATGCATTGTCAGAGACATGGTATTGAGCTGAAATTTATGGGTGAGGGACAGCTTCTGAATTTTATGGAGGATATGGATATCAGTGCTCTTTTCGGAAATATGCTGGATAACGCTATTGAAAGTGTGGTGAAGATCAAAGACCGTCAGAAACGTCTGATTTCCCTGCATGTGATTCAGGATAAACAGTTTATTCGTATTCGCACAGAGAATTACTGCGAGGAGAACGTTCAGTTCCAGGACGGAATCCCGATCACAACAAAGAAAGACAAACGATTCCATGGATATGGAATGAAGAGTATGAAAAAAATTATAGAGAAGTATGGCGGTTCAGTTATGGCGGGCAAGACAGACAACTGGTTTGAGCTGAAGATACTGATTCCGATGAAACATTAGGTGATTTTTAGGAGGAATGACAATGCCATCATATAGTATAATTGATAATTTTGAAGTACATAAAAATAATCGTTTTCTGGAAATTGCAGAATCCTTAAAACCAGAGCTCCTGCATAAGGAAATCAAGGCTGCAAAGGAAATTGTGGTGGGAAAAGACCGCCAGATGAGAACGGTTATTACAGAAGAGCACCCGATTGAAAATCTGTATGCAAAATCTTTAAAAAGAGATGATACAGTATTTGTGGATTTCGGGGATCATGCTGTAGGTTATGTGACTCTGGAGCTTAGTAAAACAGGAAGCCATCAGGATGCACCGGTTTATTTTTACCTGAAATTCGGTGAGCGTCTGGAGGAAATGACGGACAAAACTGCTGATTATGACGGCTGGCTCAGCCGTGGCTGGATTCAGGAGGAGTATATTCATGTGGATGTACTTCCGGCGAAGGTGAAGCTGCCAAGAAGATATTCTTTCCGTTATATGGAGCTTCGTGTAATTGATACTTCTGCCAAGTTCCAGCTGAAAATCGATGGTATTTCCTGTGATACGGTTTCTGCTGTAGATATGGAGTCTGTAAAGCCTGTGGATTTCGGAGATCCGCTTCTGAATCAGATTGATCTGGTAAGCCGAAAAACCCTGAAAGAATGTATGCAGGATGTTTTTGAGGATGGACCAAAGCGTGACCGCAGAATGTGGCTGGGAGATCTGAGACTTCAGGCGAGAGCCAATTATTACACCTTTAAGAATTATGATCTTGCCAAACGCTGTATGTATATTTTTGCAGGACTGCTTTTTAATGAGGGAAAGCTAAGCGCCTGTGTATTCACAGAACCGGAGATGGAGCCAGATGATACTTACCTTCTGGACTATGCATTGTTTTTCTCATCTGTGCTTCTGGATTATTATGAGGCAACCGGTGATCTGGAAACACTCAGGGATCTTTATGATGTGGCAATTGATCAGATCCGCATTGCTATGACGCAGTTAAATGAGAAAAATGTTGTGGAGGATTTAGGTGATGCATTCTGGTGCTTCCTGGACTGGGGAGATGGTCTGAATAAGCAGGCCGGAGCTACAGCAGTTCTGATTTACTGTATCCGTTATGGAATCCGCCTTGCAAAGATTCTGGATAAACAGGAGGATATCAGCTGGCTGGAAGAGAAGCAGGCCATGCTGAAAGAGGCAGCAGTGAAAGAGTTCTGGGATGAAGCGCTTGGAATGTTCGTAAGCGGTCCGGACTGTCAGGCTTCCTGGGCAACCCAGATCTGGATGATCCTGGCACGTGTCTTTGACAAAGAGACAAACTGTAAATTGATCCATCATGTAATGGAAGTGAATCCAAGAATCCGCATGGTAACTCCATATATGTATCATCACTATATTGATGCGCTTATCCGCTGTGATGAGAAAGAGCTTGCACTGGAAGAAATGAAGCGTTACTGGGGCGAGATGATCCGCGACGGCGCCGACACCTTCTGGGAACTGTACAATCCATACAACCGGGAAGAATCCCCTTATGGCTCCAGCATGGTTAACAGCTACTGTCACGCATGGAGCTGTACGCCGACGTATTTTCTTAGAAAATTTTATATGGATAATGGGAAATAAGATTGAGAATGAGGATCTTGCAGAAATGCAGGATCCTTTTTGAAATGAGAGAAAGATTCTTGATAAAATGCAACACGCAGGAAATAATGTCTGGCATTACAATATGGGGAAAGGAGCATTAAAATAGCCCTGCCATCATAATGGCAGGGCTAAAATAATCATTTCTTTTTATTCTTTTTAGATTTCTTAGTCTCATTCTGGGCTGCCTGAGCTTCCTCAGCAGATTTCTTAAAACGTGCGAAAAATCCTTTTTTCTTCTTAACCGGAGCGTCCAGGTTACCGCGGATGCCTTTTACACCTACTATGTAAAGTCCACTTACTTCAGCTTTGATCTCTTTCTTCACAGGGATAAGGTCGAATACCTTCTCGTCTGCGATAAGAATGGAAATCTTCGGTCCGACTTTAGCCTTAACGATCGGCATCTTGGAGCGGCGGAGAAGCTTCGGCGTCTGGTCGATGACCATCTGTGGGAGACCTGATTCCTTAAGTGGCATTCTCTTCTTATCAATAACGAGCATGGAAACGGTCTGTTTACTTGCCTCGATCTGTGCCTGCTGTTCTTCCTGCTTCTTCTGGGTCTTCTTGCCAAAGAAATATAAACCAACCAGTAATCCGATGAGGATTACGAGAATCACCAGAAGGACGATTGTTACTGGATGCATACTTATCCTCCTACTATATTATAAAGTTTCTTAATAACTATTCAGCCTGCACGGTTCCGCAAAACGTGTGACCGTGAAGAAACTGAACAGTTACATTCTTGTTTCACATAAACTACATTTTAACATCATTTTTTGGAAAAGGCAATTGTTTTGTTATCTCCTTTAAAAAGCTTATAAGCTGTGAACGCATATAAAACCGGTACCGCAAATGCTGCAAGATTCATAAGAACCAGTATAATACTTCCCTTAATATGAAAGAAGTGGGCGATCTGGGGAATAAAGGCCAAAATTCCAAAGATAACGGTGCTCATTCTTCCTTTTTCTGCATTCATCACGCCTATAATTCCAATTGCAATCTGAAGAAGTGTAAATGCATAAGTAAGTGCAAAAGCCTCTGTAGTATCACCATGGGTTACATGTCTGCCCACAATATTAGTGGTTCCGATCCAGAAGCGGGCTGCGATCAAAGAAGCAGAACCCAGGGCTATTTCAAATAGTGCGCTGATGCGCATAATATCTGATCTGTTCATATTTTCCTCCTTTAGAGTGACTGATATAGAGCTTAATATTTTTGATATTTGAGGTTAAAACATATTTTATCATGTGTTTTTTATTTTAACAATATATGGCAATAGAATGCAAGGATATTTACTGAGAAGAGGTGGTAATTATTTTGAATATCATGTATAATAGAAATCTACTGGTTACAGAATGGATAGATTTATCTGGTATGGTTATAATAAATGCCAGATTACAGATTCCGTTCAGGATTAATAGGAAGCTTTGTAGGTTTTCTTTATTAACTGGTCTTGCGGGAAGAAGGTGTTTTGAGGGGGGCTTACAGTATAGTTAGGAGTTATACATTATGAAGAAATCGGATACAGAACAGGAACAGCCTGGTCTGGAAGAGAATAAAGTTCCCGACAGCCAGTCCAAGCGGGAGCTTGACAGAGAATTACAGGAACTGGCAGAGAAGGAACACCAGGAAGAGATATATTACGAAGAACGACGGCGCGAGAGACATGAGCGCAATCTGAAGAGAAAGAAGAGGCAGATACGGAATCGTAATCTGGCTCTTATTATTACTGCTCTGGCAGTGTTGGGCGGTGTGGGATACTTTTATAGAGAGCAGACAGGGTTAAAAGACGGCATGGAAACGCTGGTAGCCAAGGTAAGGGATTTGGTTCCTGATAAGAATTCCGGTAAAGAGAGCAAGGCAGCAGAAGAACTGGCAAAGGCTGACCAAAGCACCGAAAGCATCGAAAACCCCGATATTAATACAGAGGAAGCTGCTGACAGCTCAGACAGTACAGATATACAACCGGAATCTGGTGAAGGCACGGCAGATGACAGTGATGAGACAACTGGAAATACAGATGACAATTCAGAGGATACTGCACAGGATAAATCCGGGAATATGTCCGATAAAGAGAAAACAGAAGATAATTCTTCAGATTCTGCAAATCAGCCAGAGCAGGAAGCAGCCCAGACAGCAGCCATAAATTTAAATGGGGTTATGCCACAGGCAGCAGCTGCCGGCACAGGTATCATCAGGAGGCAGATCCGTCACGAGAAGAAAGTACTGACCACAGCTAAGGAGAAAGCAGCCCAGTATGATTATGACGGTGCAATCAGCCTTTTGCAGAAGGACAATGCATATGTGAGAAATGTCCATTTTCAGAATGCTGCAGAGAAATTCCAGAAGAAAAAGGATAAATGTGTAGCCTGGTCTCCGGAACAGGTAACTCACATTTTTTATCATTCCCTGATCGTGGATACTTCCAAGGCGTTTGATGGAGATTACAAGACAGATGGTTATAATCAGGTTATGACCACTATGGATGAGTTTAATAAGATAACCCAGATCATGTATGACGAGGGATATGTAATGGTAAACCTTTATGATCTGGCAGACGTTGATGAAAATGGGAAAATGCAGGCAAAGCAGGTTTATCTTCCTAAGGGAAAAACACCGTTTGTCCTTTCGCAGGACGATGTATGTTATTACCACTCCCAGGATGGAGATGGAATTGCCACCAAGCTTGTTATAGATGAAGAGGGGAAGATCCGCAACGAATATGTACAGGATGATGGAAGCACAGTTGTAGGTGACTATGATGTTGTACCGCTGATCGACCGGTTTGTGGAGGAACATCCTGATTTTGCATATCATGGACATAAGGGAATTGTAGCGCTTACAGGCTACAATGGAATCCTGGGTTACCGCACAGATATCAGCTATCAGACAAGACCAGATGATCTGAATGATGATAAAAAGGCGTGGCTTGACGCGCATCCTGATTTTGATCTGGATATAGAGCGGGCAGAAGCGAAAAAGGTTGCAGATGCTATGAAGGCGGAGGGCTGGACTTTTGCCAGCCATACATGGGGACATAAAAACATGTCCACAGTTTCCATGAAACGCCTTGAAACAGATACACAGAATTTCAAAGAGAACATTGACCCTCTTATTGGCGGAACAGATATTATTATCTTTGCTTTCGGAGCAGATATTAATAACGGCGGAGAGTATACTGGCAATGAGAAATTTGAATATCTGAAATCCCAGGGATATGATTATTATTGCAACGTGGATTCTAATCAATATTTTGTACAGATGACAGATGAATATTTCCGGATGGGAAGAAGAAACGTGGATGGATACCGAATGTATTACAATCCGGACATGCTGGCAGATCTGTTTGACGTAAGCCAGGTATTTGACCCATCCAGACCCACTCCTGTACCGCCTATGAATGGGGGCTGATAAGACCAGCTGCAAAGAGGGCATGGATTCGCATGATTTTGCGCTGAGATTCTCGGGTTTTATGTGAACTTTGTTCACATAAAACACCTCGCGGAACGTTACCAGTGAACAGTAACGCGGCGGAGATAAAATAAAAATGATTGCCTCAGTGGGCTTCCTTTTTAATAGAAAATGTGATAATTTTATAAAAGAGTAACTGAAGGGAGTATGAAATGAAAAGAAAACTATATTTGACAGCGTTAGTAATGTGTATGGCACTTGCTGTAAATGGCTGCGGAAGTGATAAAGAAACTACCAGTACAGAGAGTGAGAGCACTGCAACAGAGCAGCAGGCAGAGGATTCGGCAGAGGAAGAAGAGGTACAGGAACCTTATACAGATTCTACCGGTGCGACACGCCTGGTTTCAGTGGATAATGTGGAGAAATATGTTACAATTGCAGACTATAAGGGGATAACTCTTGATAATTCTGTACCAGAAGTGACAGATGAGGATATTGAGAATCGTATCGCAGAGAATTTGAAAGACAATTCAGTGGAAGTGACAGATGAGAACGCTGTCATCCAGAATGGTGATACCGCTACTATTAATTTCGTAGGTACAAAAGACGGGGAAGCTTTTGAAGGTGGAACTGGTAATAATTATGACCTTGTGATCGGAAGCGGCACAATGATTCCCGGATTTGAAGAAGGAATCGTGGGAATGAAGAAGGGTGAGACTAAAGACGTATCGGTAACCTTCCCGGAGAGCTACCGCAACAGTGAACTGGCTGGACAGGATGCAGTATTCCAGATTACCGTGCAGAGCTTTAAGAGACCACCGGAACTGACCGATGATTGGGTTGCAGCGAATACCGATTACAAGACAATTGATGAATATAAGGCTTCTGTTCGCGCACAGCTGGAGCAGGAAGCACAGGATCAGGCCGACAGCAGTCTGCGCAGCACTGCATGGAATACTGTTTACACCAATTCTGAGGTTGTGGAATATCCAGAGAAAGACGTAGAAGAGGCAGTGAAGATATTTAAGAAACAGGCAGAAGCATACGCGAAGCAGGGAAATATGGAGCTTGAAGACTTCGTAGAGTCTCAGGGCGTTTCCATGGATGATTTCGAAGCCCAGTGCCAGCAGTATGCCCAGGCCAAGGTAAAACAGAATCTGCTTATTCAGGGAATCATGGACGCAGAGGGAATGACTTTGGAGGATGAGGAAAGTCTTGCAATCCAGAATCAGCTGGTAGAGCAGTATGCTTCTGGCGATCTTGCAGTTCTTATCGATACTTACGGTCAGGTTGCAGTGGATGAGAGTATCGGACTTATGAGAGTTCAGGATTTCATTATTGCAAATGCTAATTATGATCAGACAGCAGCGGATACATCTGCTGAAGGTGAGGATGCACAGGCTGCTGAGGGAACAGAAGCAGCAGATCATGCAGATGGCAGTACGACTGACGGACAGAGCACTGATGGCGGGGATACAGCAGAAGAGCAGGAAGCTGGTGCAACCGCAGATACAGGCACAGCAGCGGATGCTTCAACAGATACACAGGATGACAGTACGGAGAATTGACGGTTGCCGCTTATAACAGAAACAGCAGCCAATGAATCTCAGGAGGGAATGGAGTTATGATTATTAAAAATGGAGAAGTTTTTCAGGAGGATGGAAGCTTCAGATTACAGGATCTGTATGTGGAGAATCATAGAATCGTGGCTTCAGAGGATGAGGTTACGGACAAGACGATTGTAGACGCGGCTGGGCTCAGGGTGCTTCCGGGGCTGGTGGATATTCACAGTCACGGTGCATTTGGACATGATTTTTCTGATGCTGATCCGGAAGGACTTAAGATTATTCTGAAATACGAAAAGAGTCACGGAATTACTTCCTATTGTCCTACTTCCATGACATTGCCGGCAGAAGAACTGAAGGAAATTTTTGCTACTATTAAGACTGTGGGAGAAATGAAAGACGGAGCTGCTGTCCGGGGAATCAATATGGAAGGCCCATTTCTGGATGCGAAGAAAAAAGGCGCCCATGTGGAGGGCTATATCCGCAAACCAGATGCCGGATTTTTCCGTGAACTGAATGAATATTCCGGAAATATGGTGAAGCTGGTAACTCTGGCACCGAATGTGGATGGTGCTATGGAATTCATTGATGAGGTACATAATGAGGTGTGCATTTCCCTTGGTCATACAGCAGCTGATTACGATACAGCAGCGGAGGCCATGAGAAGAGGTGCACACCATGTGACACATCTTTATAATGCCATGCAGCCACTGGCGCACAGAGAACCAGGACTGATCGGAGCTGCCTGTGATGATGGGCAGTGTATGGCAGAGATGATCTGTGATGGCATTCACATTCATCCCGCTGTGATCCGCGCTACATTTAAGATGTTTGGACCAGAGAGGATTGTACTGATCAGTGACTCTATGATGGCTACTGGAATGGAGAACGGAACCTACCAGCTGGGTGGACAGGAAGTAACGATGAAGGACTGTAAGGCAACTTTGAAGGACGGTACGATTGCCGGTTCTGCTACGAACCTGTATGATTGTATGCGCAAGGCTGTTTCTTTTGGTGTTCCCCTTGAAGAAGCGATTTTTGCAGCAACACGAAATCCGGCAAAGAGTATTGGTATTTATGATGAAGTTGGTTCCCTTTCTGTTGGAAAGAAAGCGGATATTCTTCTTGTAACAGATGATCTGGAGCTGAGAGAAGTGCTATGACAGAACTTTTTTGCGGAAAATTTTTTCCACTATGTAACGAGAGATAAAGAGGGAATATGAATGGATAGAAGGGTTTTGCGCGAAAGAATGCGCAGGAAACAGCGCCAGATAAGACGAAGGAAGATCATTAAGCTGGTTACCTATGTTGTGGCAATGGTGCTGGCTGTGATTTTTGTAATAAGAGGAGTGATTTTTCCAATCGTAAGTCGTGTGGGAGGAAAGAGTACTGGAAAATCACAGAGCGTGCAGGCGGATGCAGGTGACGGAGCTGCTTCGAATGCGGATTCCAATTCTACAGATGCTCTGAGACAGCCTCTGAAAGGACAGAGCGATGTGACCAAGGTTTCTTCACTGACTCCAGGCTGGCATGAGGATTCCAGCGGACGCTGGTATCAGAATGCAGATGGTACATATTATACCAATGGTTTTGCAGAGATTGACGGAGTGAAATATGCATTTGATTCCAATGGATACATGCAGACCGGCTGGGTGACCAAGGGGGTAAACGATTATTATTTTAATGAGGATGGTTCTTACAATGCTGAGAAGAAACGCCCTTTGATCGCACTTACCTTTGATGATGGTCCGGGACAGTATACAGACAAGCTTCTGGACTGTCTGGAGGAGAACAATGCACATGCTACCTTCTTTATGTTGGGACAGCTGGTTGGACAGTATCCGGACGAAGTGAAGAGAATGGTGGAACTTGGCTGTGAGATCGGAAACCATTCCTGGGATCATCTGGATATGCTGAATCTGAGTATTGATGATGTTATAAAGGAATTCGGCGATACCGATCAGGCATTGATTGATGCCTGTGGACAGGAGTCCACGGTAATTCGTCCGCCTTATGGAGACTGCAATGATGAAATTATTTCGGCAGTTGGGAAACCTTTTATTTTGTGGTCTATTGACAGTCTGGACTGGAAATATCTGGATGCAGATCTGGATTACAATGGCATTATGAATGACAGCAATCTGGGAGACGGAGCCGTTATTCTGATGCATGATATTCATGGTCCTTCAGTTGATGCGGCACTCAGACTGATTCCAGATCTTATTGCACAGGGATATAAACTGGTAACGGTAAGTGAGATGGCAGCGGCGAAGAATGTTACCCTTCAGCCAGCAAAATATGCAGAGTTCTGGCAGAGCGCCCTTGATGCAGGTTATGTGCCTGGATATAATGGAAATGGCTCTTCTGAGGACTCTTCCACAGATGGAACTTCTGATGGCAGTTCAGATGACAGCAGTAATGGAGATGAGAGCGACTTCAGTGATGGTTCCGGTGATGGAAGCGACGGCAGTGAAAGTGACGGATACACAGATGGCAGTGAGAATAGCGAAGGGGATTTTAGCAGCGACTCAGGCGAATAACGGAGAAAATAAGAGGCTCTAGAGCCTGTCTGGCATATGTGTTAAGCTTCGGGACTTCCGGAAATCGCAGATGCTGTATAGTGTGAATGATAGTATACGCTTGTACTTATGAGAAAAATGTCAAAGTACAGGCGTATTTTTTTACAGTAAAAATGAATTTTGATGTAGATTTTTTATGAATAATAGACAAGTTTTTGGTGGCATGGAGGAAAAGAGTATGCTATAATGTGCATAAGAATTTGAAAGTTTAGGGAGGTAACTTTCTGATGGGAGAGAAATTACAGTTTACAGAGCTTGACCAGTATCTCTTTGGTCAGGGAACCCATTATGATGTTTACAGAAAGCTTGGCGCACATCCTGAGAAACAAGGGAAAAAAGAAGGTGTTTATTTTGCTGTATGGGCACCTAATGCGCAGGCTGTTTCTGTAATTGGAGAGTTTAATGACTGGAATGAACAGGCTGCTCCAATGAAAAAGGCAGGTCCGATCGGTGTATTTGAGACATTTGTCCCTGGAGCAAAAATTGGACAGCTGTATAAGTTTTTTATTGTAGGAATGAACGGGGAGCATATTTATAAAGCTGACCCTTATGCAAATGAGGCAGAATTAAGACCGGGAACGGCATCCAGAATCACGGATATCGGGGATTACAAATGGAAAGATACCACCTGGATGAAGAATCGTCAGAAATTTGACGAGACTAAGGATGCCATGGCGATCTATGAGGTACATCCTGGCTCCTGGATGAAGCATCCGGCTACAGAGGAGAATGAGAAAGGCTTTTTCAATTACAGGGAACTGGCGGTGAAGCTTGCCCAGTATGTGAAGGATATGGGCTATACACATGTGGAGCTGATGGGGATTGCAGAGCATCCCTTTGACGGTTCCTGGGGATATCAGGTCACCGGTTATTATGCGCCTACTTCCCGCTATGGAACACCCCAGGATTTCAAATATCTGGTAGATTATCTTCACAGACAGAAAATCGGGGTTATTCTGGACTGGGTGCCGGCACATTTTCCCAAGGATGCCCATGGACTGGCGAATTTTGACGGAACTGCAGTTTATGAGCATGCAGATCCCAGACAGGGAGAGCATCCGGACTGGGGAACCAAGATCTACAATTATGGCAGACCGGAGGTAAAGAACTTCCTGATCGCAAATGCTCTGTTCTGGATCGAGGAGTGTCATGTGGACGGTCTTCGTGTGGATGCCGTTGCATCCATGCTGTATCTGGATTATGGAAAGAATGATGGTCAGTGGGTAGCCAATAAATATGGCGGAAATCAGAATCTGGAAGCAATTGAGTTTTTTAAGCATCTGAATACAGTGGTTCTTGGAAGAAACCATGGTACTGTGATGATTGCAGAGGAGTCTACCGCATGGCCGAAGGTTACAGGTAAGGCAGAGGATGACGGCCTTGGATTTTCCCTGAAATGGAACATGGGCTGGATGAATGACTTCCTGGAATATATGAAGCTGGACCCCTATTTCCGTAAGTTTAACCATAATAAGATGACTTTCTCCATGACATATGCTTACAGTGAGAAATATGTGTTAGTAATCTCCCATGATGAGGTGGTTCATCTGAAGAAGTCTATGCTGGAGAAAATGCCAGGTGAGCTAGATGATAAGTTTAAGAATCTGAAGGCTGCTTATACATTTATGTTCTGCCATCCGGGCAAGAAGCTTTTATTTATGGGGCAGGAATTCGGTCAACTTCGAGAGTGGAGCGAGGAGAGAGAACTCGACTGGTTCCTTCTTGGGGAAGAGAAGCATCGGGATTTGAAGGATTTTGTGCAGACATTGCTGAAGATGTATCGCAAATATCCTGCGCTCTATGGAACGGATACGGATCCGTCTGGCTTTGAGTGGATCAATGCAGATGACGGGGACAGAAGTATTTACAGCTTCGTAAGGAAATCCCCTACAAAAAGAAATAACCTTCTGGTAGTATGCAATTTCACTCCTGTAGAACGTCCGGATTACCGTGTTGGTGTGCCGAAGAAGAAACAATACACACTGGTTCTGGATGAAAACGGACAGACTGCGAAGAAGGTATTTAAGGCAGAAAAGCAGGATTGTGACAATCGTCCGTTCTCCTTTGCTTATCCGCTGCCAGCTTACGGGGTTGCTGTGTTCCAGTATTAGAAGCTGCCAAATTCCGCAAGGAACAATTCTCACAGACAATTTTCAGATTGCTGTGATAATTTAGTATTAAAAATACCCAAAGAATGGGGCAAATTCGGGTTTTGTTTGTGACTGTTGGGGATTTTTTCCCAGAAGGTGAAAAACCTGTTGCTATTTGGAAAAAGTTGAGATATAATGAGCCCGAACAAAAAGAAATGGAAAAAGTTGTACATGTTGAAAGGAGAATATTGACATGAAGGTATCTAATATTAAAGACATTCAGAAATTTTTTGATGTAGTAGACAGCTGCGCTGGTAAAGTAGAGCTTGTAACTGGCGAAGGTGACAGACTGAACCTGAAATCTAAATTATCACAGTATGTATCTCTTGCGAACATCTTCTCTAACGGTGAGATTCCGGAGCTTGAGATCGTTGCATATGAGAAAGAAGACATTGATAAGCTTATGCACTTCATGATCAACGGCTGATTTGCATAAAACTGTGAAATTGGGATAAATATATTAGGGGATGTGACTTGGTCATGTCCCCTTTTTCTGGCATAATAGAAAGGGGAATACAAAATGGTAAAGATTGACATTATCTCCGGTTTCCTTGGAGCTGGTAAGACAACTCTTATTAAGAAACTGCTGAAAGAAGCATTTGAAGGTGAGCAGGTAGTTTTGATCGAGAATGAGTTCGGTGAGATTGGTATTGACGGGGGATTCCTGAAAGATGCCGGAATCGAGATCCGTGAGATGAACTCCGGATGTATCTGCTGTTCTCTGGTTGGAGATTTTGGTGCTTCCCTGAAGGAAGTTGTAGAGAAGTATCATCCGGACCGTATCCTGATCGAGCCATCAGGTGTTGGTAAGCTTTCCGACGTTATCAAGGCTGTACAGGGTGTGGAAGAGGATGTTGATATTCAGCTGAACAGCTACACTACAGTTGTTGATGCCAAGAAATGCAAAATGTATATGAGAAACTTCGGCGAGTTCTTTGACAATCAGGTTCAGTATGCAGGCGCGATTATCATGAGCCGTACCGATATTGTAGACGAGAAGAAAGCAATGGAGTCTATGGAGCTTCTTCGTTCTATCAATGAGAAGGCAGCTATTATTACCACTCCGATTGAGAAGCTGGATGGAAAGAAAATCCTGGAGGTTATGGAGCATCCGGTATCTCTGGCGGATGAGCTGCTGAAAGAGGAGCATGAGCATCATCACCATCACGATCATGACGACGAGTGTGACTGTGGACATGACCACGATCACGAGCATCATCATCACGACCATGATGAGTGCGGCTGCGGACATGACCACGATCACGAGCATAATCACGACCATGATGATGAGTGCGGCTGCGGACATGACCACGATCATGAGCATCATCATCACGACCATGACGAGTGTGGCTGCGGACATGACCACGATCATGAGCAGCATCATCACGACCATGATGACGAATGTGGCTGCGGACATCATCATGATCATCACCATCATCACGCAGACGAAGTATTTACCAGCTGGGGACGTGAGACTATTAAGAAGTTTACAAGAGAAGGGCTTGAGAAAATGCTGGAGAGCCTTTCCGCTTCTGAAGAGTATGGCGTGATCCTTCGTGCTAAGGGAATGCTTCCGGCAGAGGACGGAACATGGATCTACTTCGATATGGTTCCGGAAGAAACTGAGATCCGTGAAGGTTCACCGGAGTACACCGGACGTCTTTGCGTAATTGGTTCCAAGTTAAATGAAGAGAAACTGGTCAAGCTGTTCGGCGTAGCTTAATGATTGACATATAAACGGGATAAAAGACTTTTGGTAAGCTTATTTGTTGCTGTTTATAAGCGATATATGCGAATGTACTGCTTTTAATTAAGAAAAATACAGGGAGGTTTCTGTAAATGGATGAAATTACAGTACCGATTTATCTCATAACCGGCTTCCTGGAAAGCGGCAAGACCTCTTTCCTTAGCTTTACCCTCCAGCAGGATTACTTCCGTACAGAGGGAAAGACACTTCTCATTCTCTGCGAAGAGGGAGAGGAAGAGTACGATGAAGAGGCTCTTGCAAAAGATAATGTTGTAGTTGAGGTTATTGAGAAAGAAGAAGATTTTACACCGGAGCGCCTTCAGGCACTGGATATTATCCATCAGCCGGAGCGTGTGGTTATGGAATATAATGGAATGTGGCTGGTAAGCAAATTTGAGGAGATGAAGCTCCCGGCAGGCTGGGGAATTGAACAGCACATTACCTGTGTAGATGCAAGCACATTCCAGGTATATATGCAGAATATGAAATCCATTTTTATGGATATGGTTCGTAATGCGGATATGGTTGTGTTTAACCGCAGCAAGAAAGAATATCCTCTTGCAAACTTCCGCAGAAGCATTAAGGTTGTAAACCCAAGTGCAGAGGTTATTTTTGAGGACGAAGAAGGCGAGATGACGGATATTTTCGCAGATCAGATGCCATTTGACCTGGATGCAGAGATTGTAGATATTCCGCCTGAAGATTACGGAATCTGGTTTGTAGATGCTATGGATCATCCGGATCGCTATGTGGGAAAAACTCTTCGCTTTAAGGCTCGTGCAAGACGTCCGAGAGGAATGGGCAGCAAGTTCTTTATTCCAGGACGTACTGCCATGACCTGCTGCGCAGATGATACTTCATTCCTGGGCTATATCTGCAAGAGTGCATATGCCCCGAAGCTGAAGCCAGGTGAATGGGTTGAGGTGACTGCCAAGGTCGCCTTTGAAAACCGTTCTGAGTACCAGGGCGAGGGAATTGTTCTTTATGCAGAGAATGTGACCCCGTGCGAACCTCTGGCTGATGAGATGGTTTATTTCAACTAATTTGATAATAAATGAAAGTCATCTGCTTTATGCTATTGGTTAAGCAGGCTGCGGCTCTAGAGCTTTGGAATTGCTGTGGAGGACTTTCGTAGTAGAATAAGGAAAATAAGATTATGTATTTAGTTGTTGGACTGGGAAACCCCGGGAAGCAGTATGAGGCGACCCGCCACAATATGGGTTTTGATACGATCGATGTGCTTGTGGAACGTCATAAGATTCCGCAGGGCGGCGTAAAATTTAATGCTATGTACGGTTCCGGATTCATCGGAGGAGAGAAGGTAATCTTTATGAAACCTTTGTCCTTTATGAATTTAAGCGGTGGTCCGGTACAGGAGATGGCTGCTTATTTCAAAATCGATCCGGAGAGTGAGCTGATCATTATTCAGGACGATATTGATCTGGAGCCGGGACAGCTTCGTATCCGGAAGCAGGGCAGTGCAGGCGGCCATAATGGTCTGAAGGACATTATTGGCAGACTTGGCACACAGAAATTTATGCGTGTAAAAATTGGTGTAGGAGCCAAACCAAAAGGATGGGATCTGGCAGACCATGTGCTTGGCCGTTTTTCATCCGGGGACCGCAAGCTCGTGGATGAAGCAATTGAGTTTGCAGCAGACGCTGTAGAAAAAATCATAACAGATGGTCCGGATGCGGCGATGAATGAATACAACCGAAAGAGGGTTACTGAGTAACAAAGGAAGTCCAGCAACAAGCTGGGCTTCTTTTGCCCCTGGAGCGTCCCCCAAAAGCTTTGTGAAAATTATGACGTGCAGATAACTTGCAGGAATGGTTTCATGTTTTGGGTGGGCTCTGAGGTGAGGCTTTTGAGAAAAGGAGGAAAGCCATGCTTTCATTTACCCAGCCCCTGAAGGGGATGGCAGAATTTGAAGAAATAGAGAAAAGCCTTGAGAAAAATCAGGGCATTGTGCAGATCACAGGCTGCCTGGAATCCCAGAAGGCACATCTGATCCATGGGCTTTCCGGCAAAACACCTATGCGCCTTGTGATCGCAGGAGATGAGCGCCAGGCTAAGGAAATCTTCGAGGACTTGCGCTTTTATGACAAAAATACCATGTTTTACCCGGCGAAGGATCTTCTCTTTTTCCAGGCAGATATTCAGGGAAATCTGTTGATCCGCCAGAGAATGTGTGTGGTAAAGGCACTTCTGGAGCAGAAGGAACTGACTGTGGTTACCAGCATTGACGGCTGTATGGACTATCTGATGCCCCTGGAAGAAATCGGGAAAAAGGTGCTTCATTTCTATTCTGACAGCGTGATCAACATGGATGTACTGAAAAATACCCTTGTACAGCTTGGATATGAACGCGTAGGACAGGTGGAAATGCCGGGACAGTTTTCTGTGCGCGGTGGTATTGTAGATATTTATTCCCTTACAGAAGAGAATCCATGGAGAATTGAGCTGTGGGGAGATGAAGTGGATTCTATCCGAAGCTTTGACGCAGAGAGCCAGCGCTCTCTTGAAAATCTGGATGAGATTGCCATTTATCCGGCTGTGGAGTGGAATAACGGCAAAAAGATGGTATCTTTTGTGGATTATTTTCCCAGGGAAAAAATGCTTCTGTTTCTGGATGAACCCAACCGTATTTTGGAAAACGGACTGGGCGTGGAGGAAGAGTATGCCGCCAGCCGCACACATCGTGAAGAAAAAGGAGAAAAGAACCTTCCGGTTCAGTGGCTTTGTGAATTTTCCAAGGTTCAGAAAGAGCTGAATAAACTTCGTGCAGTGTCGTTGTCGGCATTGGAGCCAAGAGGCGTGGAGTGGAATTTTGCCCCGGAGAAATATAATCTGACGGTGCAGAGCGTAACTTCTTATAACAGCAGCTTTGAGCTTCTGGTGGAGGATCTGAGAAAGTATAAGAAAAAAGGCTACCAGATTGCCTTGCTTTCCGGTTCCAGGACAAGGGCGGAGCGTCTGGCAAAGGATTTGCAGGAGCATGAGCTGAATGCTTTTTACGGTTCTGATTATGACCGCGTGATCAATCCAGGGGAAATTATGGTCCTCTATGGACACGCCCGGAAAGGCTTTGAGTATCCGTTGATCAAATTTGCGGTGATCACAGAGTCCGATATTTTCGGCCAGGAGCAGAAAAAAAAGAAAAAGAAAAAAGTCTACAACGGCAAGCGGATCCAGGATTTTGCAGAGCTGTCTATCGGGGATTATGTGGTCCATGAAAAGCATGGGCTGGGAATTTACCGTGGAATTGAGAAAGTTGAAGTAGATAAGGTTTTAAAAGACTATATCAAGATTGAATACCGTGACGGAAGCAATCTGTATATTCTGGCGACGCAGCTGGATGCGCTGCAGAAATATTCTGGCGCAGATACAGCCAAGGCGCCGAAGCTAAACAAGCTGGGAACCCAGGAGTGGAATCGCACGAAGTCCAAGGTAAAGGGCGCTGTCAAAAATATCGCCAAAGAGCTGGTGGAGCTTTACGCTGTGCGTCAGGAAAAAGAAGGTTATGTGTGCGGCCCGGATACAGTGTGGCAAAAGGAATTCGAGGAAATGTTTCCATATGAGGAGACAGCGGATCAGCTGAACGCCATCGAGGATACCAAGCGGGATATGGAGAGCACCAAGATCATGGATCGTCTGGTGTGCGGAGATGTTGGATATGGTAAGACAGAGGTTGCTCTTCGCGCAGCTTTTAAAGAGGTGCAGGAGAGCCGGCAGGTTGTTTACCTTGCACCAACTACCATTCTGGCGCAGCAGGTGTACAACACCTTTGTCCAGAGAATGAAGGAGTTTCCGGTGCGCGTGGATCTGCTTTGCCGATTTCGTACACCTGCCCAGCAGAAAAAAACTTTGCAGGATCTGAAAAAAGGACAGGTAGACGTTGTGATCGGTACTCACAGAGTTCTTTCCAAGGATGTGGAGTATAAGAATCTGGGGCTTTTGATCGTTGACGAGGAACAGCGTTTCGGCGTTACCCACAAGGAGAAAATCAAGCAGCTGAAAAAGGATATTGATGTTCTGACTCTGACTGCGACACCCATTCCACGAACCCTTCATATGAGTATGATCGGAATCCGTGACATGAGTGTGCTGGAGGAGCCGCCTATGGATCGTATGCCGATCCAGACTTATGTAATGGAGTATGATGAGGAGACTGTCAGGGAAGCTATCGGAAGAGAGCTGCGAAGAGGCGGCCAGGTTTATTATGTTTATAACCGGGTTACAGATATTGATGAGGTTGCCCTGCGGATTTCCAAACTGGTGCCGGACGCAAGGGTGGATTTTGCCCATGGACAGATGAGCGAGAGAGAACTGGAACGGGTTATGTACGATTTTATCAATGGGGACATTGATGTGCTGGTTTCCACTACTATTATCGAGACAGGACTGGATATTTCCAATGTGAATACCATGATCATCCATGATTCTGACAAGTACGGACTTTCCCAGCTTTATCAGCTGCGAGGCAGGATCGGACGTTCCAACAGGACGGCGTATGCGTTTCTGATGTACCGAAGGAACACCATGCTTCGGGAGGTGGCGGAAAAACGACTTTCTGCTATCCGTGAGTTTACAGATTTGGGAAGTGGATTCAAGATCGCCATGCGTGACCTGGAGCTTCGTGGCGCGGGAAATCTGCTGGGAGCACAGCAGCATGGGCATATGAACGCAGTGGGCTATGATCTTTACTGTAAAATGCTTAGCGAGGCGGTCAAAGAGGCAAAGGGTATTCATACTATGGAAGACTTCGAGACTACCATTGATCTGAATATGGATGCTTTTATTCCGGACACCTACATCAGCAATGAATTCCAGAAGCTGGATATTTATAAGCGCATTGCAGGGATTGAGTCCCAGCAGGAGTATGATGATATGCTGGAAGAACTGATCGACCGGTTTGGGGAGCCGCCGAAAGCAGTGCTGAATCTGCTAGCTATTGCAAGACTGAAAGCACTGGCACATCAGGGCTACATTACGGAAATCAAGCAGATGCAGCGTGAGATCAGGATCACCCTTTACGAAAATGCACATCTGAACCCGGAAGGAATTCCGCCGCTGGTTGCCAAGTACCGCAGACAGCTGCAGTTTAAACCGGATAAAGAGCCGAAGTTCCTGTTTGCACCAGTGGGGGATATTGTGCAGGCGCTGACGGTGTTTGCAAAGGAACTGATGGAATTGGTGGAAGAGGAAGGAAAGAGCGAAAAGTAGTAGACGGCTGGGCTGTTGAATGCTTTCGGATATTTTGATTTAAAGTAGTCTCTGGGTGGGAAAGATCCGATGGAAATTCGCGAAAATTGTGTGAATTCTATCAGATTTTCCCCTTTCTACTTGCCCTCATGGGAAAAAAGTTTTATACTCTTATTAGCGTGTCCGCATTGGGAAATCATGCTGGCTGTGCGTGGTGACTAAGCGGCACATCAGTGAAAGGGTAATTGGTGATCAATATGAAGAAAATCGTGAAGAACACAACCGTAGTGGCATTAAGTGGCGTAATGGCAATTGGAATGCTTTCCGGATGTGGAAGTAAGTCTATAGATGGAGAGAAGACTGTTGCAACTGTAGATGGCACAGACATTCCTATGGGTGTTGTAAGTCTGTATGCACGTGAGTCACAGGCACAGACGGTTGCTATGTATAAGAGCTTTATGGGAAGTGCAGGAAATATCTGGAGCCAGGTAGTAGATGAGGATGCTGGTACTACATACGGTGAGCAGGCTGTAGGACAGTTCCTGGAGCAGGTTGAGCTGATGTACATCATGAAGGAGAAGGCAGCTGATTACGGTGTTGAGGTTACTTCTGATGATGAGACTGCTATTGCAGATGCAGCAGCACAGTTTATGCAGGACAATGACGAGGACACTCTGAAGGAGCTTGCTGTTTCCGAAGACCAGGTTAAGACTCTTCTGGAGCTTGAGACTTACCGTCAGAGAATTTACGATCCGATCCGCAATGAGGCTGAGGTTAACATAACTGATGAGGAGGCACAGCAGTCTTCTTTCAGCTATGTAAGTATTTCCATCAGTGGAGATGACCTTACCGATGATGATATTGCTACCCGCAAGGAGCAGGCACAGGAGATCCTGGATAAGATGAAAGAGGATCCGACAGCAGACATGGGCGAGACAGCCAAGGCTGTTGATGATACTTACAGCGGACTGACCGGAACTATTTTCACAAATGACAGTGATGATGAGGATATTTCCAATTCTTATGATGACGCTGTTGTAGAAGCGCTGAGAACTCTGAAGGACGGCGAAGTTTACGGCGAGCTGGTTGAGACTGATAGCAGCGTATACGTGCTTCGGATGGACAAAGTAAATGACGAGGATGCAACCGCTTCCAAGAAAGAGTCCCTTGAGAACACCAAGCGCAGCGAATACTATTCCGAGACAACTCAGAAATGGCTGGATGATGCTGATATTACTGTAAATGATAAGGTGCTTTCTACTTTGACAATTACAGATGAGCACAGTTTTACAATTAAGGAGACTACAGCGGATACAAGTGAAGATGCAGCAGCTGATACAACAGATGCTACCGAGGATACTACTTCTGAGGATGCCGAGGCAGCAGATGAGGACGAGGATGCTGATACTGCTGAGACAGATGCTGCAAAGAGCGACAGCGTAGAGGAAGCTGATACCACAGACAGCGCTGACAGTACAGACGAGACTGCAGAAGAGGACAGTGCAGACAGCAAGGCCGAGGACAGCAGCGAGAGCGCTGATTCTGAGGAGAACGCAGAGGATACTGCAGAAGAGACAACTGAGGAGAACTAAAAGTGAGATAAAGATCGAAACTTGTTGTATCGTATGTATTGCAAAATGTTTTCTGAAAGAATTGAGATTATATAAAGTGGAGAAAATGATAAAAGAGCCTGCCTGGGGTGATTCGGGCGGGCCCTTTGTCTATACAAAGTAAAATACTTATGAAAAAAGCTTTTCGCTACAAAGTAAGGTTTCAGAAAATGCAGGTACAGCAGATTGAACATGTGGATAACAATTACACAGGGGGACAACATGAAAAAGATACTTCTTATTGCAACCGGGGGAACCATTGCTTCCAAATATACAGCAGAGGGGCTGGCACCGCAGATTTCCGCAGATGAGCTGTTGGAATATATTCCTGAAGCCCGGGAATTCTGCACCATTGATACCGTTCAGCCTTTTGCCCTGGACAGTACCAATGTGTGTGCAGACCATTGGCTGAAGCTGGCCAGACTGATCGAATCCAAATATGAATTTTATGATGGCTTTGTGCTTTGCCATGGAACGGACACTATGGCATATACAGCTGCTGCTTTGTCTTATCTGATCCAGAATAACCGCAGACCTATCGTGATTACCGGTGCCCAGAAACCTATTGACCTGGCAATTACAGATGCACGTTCCAATCTTCTGGACAGTCTCCGCTTTGCCTCTCACGACCGCGCTCATGGAATTTCCATTGTGTTTGGGGGAAAAGTGATCGCAGGAACCAGAGCAAAGAAGGAATTTTCCAAAAGTTACAATGCCTTTTCCAGTATTAATTATCCGGATATTGCATCCATTCACGATCAGAAGATTATTTTTTATATTGATGACAAAGACCAGTCCACCAAGCCACTGGTGTTTTATCATGAGATGAATCAGAAGATTTTTCTGCTCAAATTGATTCCGGGGATTGACGGGAAAGTATTGGATGCTCTTTTTCCCTCTTATTCCGGACTGATCATTGAATCCTTCGGCGTAGGCGGTCTGCCTCATTACGAAAATGATAATTTTATAGATGCGATCGCGCATTGGATTGAAGCTGGCAAGCCTGTGTGCATGGCGACCCAGGTTACCCATGAGGGAAGCGACATGGAAGTTTATCAGGTTGGAAAGGTCATCAAGGAACGGTTCCCGGTGCTGGAGTCGTATGATATGACGCTGGAGGCGTCTGTGACGAAAATGATGTGGGCGCTGGGACAGACACGGGATATGGAGAAGTTTAAGGAGTTATTTTATACGACCATTAATCATGATTTATTGTTTCTGTAAGTAAGTCTTGAAATTTTCTGGAGTGTTAAGCTAAAATAAAAAAGCTGAAATTATGGAGCTGATAATACTTTCAGAGAATCTTTATGGATGGAGCGCAAGGCAACAGACTCAATTCATATCAGAGATGGGATATCGGTTTTGAAAACATATTTTCTGGAATACTGGAGGACATATATAAATGAACAAAAAAGAAATTTCTGAAATCAAGAAACAGCTGACACCAGCCAATTGCAACATTACCAGAATTTGTGGATGCTATGTGGATGCTGAAAAGAATAAAAAAACAGAACTGAAAGAAGCGTTCCTTTCCCTCTCCGAGGAAGAAATGTTCAAATATTTTGAAATATTCAAGAAAACCCTTTCTGGTACTCTTGGAAAGAACCTGATGAATATGGAATTCCCTCTGGCAGAGGAAAAAGAGGGTGGCAAACACGAATTCCTCATGAAGCTCCGCGCCAGTAAACTGAAGGATGACGCTTTAATTGAGAGCTTTTATGACAAAATTATCGAAAATTACGATTATCCGGAAAATTACTACATAATCCTGGTACACGCTGTGTACGATATCCCGGGAAGAACTTCAGATGGAATCGATATGGATGATGCTTCTGAAGAGATTTATGAGCACCTTCTTTGCAGTATCTGTCCGGTGAAGCTGTCTAAGGCAGGTCTTTGCTACAATGCGGAGGCAAATCTGATCCAGGACCGTATCCGTGACTGGATCGTGGAAATGCCAGAGAACGGCTTCCTTTTCCCGTTATTTAATGACAGAAGCACAGACATCCACGGCATGCTCTACTATTCTAAGAATGCAGAGCAGCTTCACGATATTTTTGTGGATGAAGTGTTTGGCTGTACTGCTCCGCTTTCCGCAGGCGGACAGCGTGATTCCTTCAATATGCTTGTAGAGGAAACCCTTGGGGACGACTGTCAGTATGACACCGTTATAGGAATCCATGAGAAGTTGAATGAGATCATCGAAGCCCAGAAAGATTCTCCAGACCCGGTTGTGCTCACCCAGTCTGAGGTGAAACGTCTCTTTGAGGACTGTGGTGTAGAAGACGAAAAACTGGAAACCTTTGATAACCAGTATGAGGCTGTTGCTGGGGAAAAAGCCACCATGGTAGCCTCTAATATTACCAATACCCGCAAGTTCGAGATCAAAACCCCGGACGTTGTGATCCACGTAGAGCCAGATAAAGTGGAACTGGTGGAGACCCGGATCATTGACGGCCGCAAATGTCTGGTGATTCCTATGGAAGACGTAGAGATCAACGGAATCCGTGTGCGGATGGGCGGGGAGAACGGTGACGATTCATCCATTGTAGCACCCGGTGAGGATGAAGAGTCCGCAGGAGTCCTTTAGGATAATGGTGATGGAACCTATTCAGATGAAAATGGCGTAGGCTACACCGACAATGGAGACGGAACCTGGACAGATGAGAATGGGAATAATTACACAGAATAAAAGGGGGTGGCTGAAAGAATTTTTCAAAAAACGGCAGGTCGTGTACCATCCCCGGACTGTGGAAATTTGGTGTTTGGCTTTTTAGTCAGGCACCATTTTTGTTTCTGGTCACGGATTGAACAGTAATCCATTTTTTTCGAATATAAGACTGGAAAAATCCTCTGTGGAATAAATTGTGCCACTGTGTTAATATAGAAGAAAATTGCAGAAAAGAGGAACCCATATGACCCTGGCACAACTTCGTTACGCGATTACGGTGGCGAATTCCAATTCTATGAATGAAGCTGCCCGGAATCTTTTTATATCACAGCCCAGTTTGTCCTCAGCAATCCGTGAACTGGAGGAGGAAATCGGAGTGGAGCTTTTTCGCAGGACCAACCGTGGAATTTCCGTAACCCCTGAAGGCGAGGAATTCTTAGGCTACGCCCGCCAGGTGGTAGAGCAGTACGAGCTGATCGAATCCAAATACGTTTCCAAGGAACATACCAAGAAGAAATTCAGTGTTTCCATGCAGCACTACACCTTCGCAGTAAATGCTTTCGTGGAAATGGTGAAGCAGTTCGGAATGGACGAATACGAATTCGCCGTCCACGAAACCCGCACCTACGACATCATCACCGACGTAAAAGACTTCAAAAGCGAGATCGGCATCCTTTACCTGAACGACTTTAACCACAAAGTCCTTGAGAAACTTTTCCACGAGTTCAATTTGGAATTCCACCCAATTCTGGAATGCAGCATCTATGTCTACATGTGGAAAGGCCATCCCCTTGCCGACCGCGACCTGATCACCCTGGAAGACCTTCGCGAGTACCCCTGCCTCTCCTTCGAGCAAGGCACCTACAACTCCTTCTACTTCGCCGAAGAAGTCCTGAGCACCTACGAATACAAACGCCTTATCAAAGCCAACGACCGCGCCACCCTCCTGAACCTGATGGTAGGCCTCAATGGCTACACCCTCTGCTCCGGAATCATCTGCGAAGAACTAAACGGCTCCGACTACTGCGCCGTAAAGCTTGACTCCGACGAGGTCATGACCATCGGCTACCTTGCAAGAAAAGGCACCACGATCAGTAAGTTAGGACAGAAGTACCTGGAAGAAATTGCCAAATACAAAGACAAAGCATTACGATAATCCACACACTTACATAAACTTCCATTTGGAACTAAAGCTGAACCTAACCACCCACTACACCCCCCACTTTCAGTTTGGGCGGAAACAGCGCAGCGCCTTCCCGCCCAAACGTCCGCTGAGCTCAACTGCCCAACACCCAGTACACAGCCAGTGGGGGAGGGATAAATCTAAGCGAGCCATTTAAGGAGCGCCCTTAGCGGCGGTGAGATCCATGACTTACGGAGACTTATGCGAGAGGGCTCTCCCGAGCGCATTAGTCGCAGTTAGTCATTAGCTCACCAGAACGTTGCGACGGCGAGCGTGATTTATCCCTCCCCCGCTGGCGTCCACTTTAGCTATAGCTTTACCCTATAACTAGTCCTAACTTTTAAGAATTAACACTTTTACTCCAATTGTGTTATAGTAACCATATCGACGATGAAACACCACTTAAAGGAAAGAGGAAAGACATGTCTTCAATATTAATCCAAGATGTGAGCAAAACCTTCGAAACCAAAGACGGTTCCGTACAAGCCCTGAACCACGTAAGCCTCTCCATTGAAACCGGAGACATCTACGGAATCATCGGAATGTCCGGTGCAGGAAAAAGTACCCTGGTACGATGTATGAACTTTCTGGAAGTACCATCCGAAGGAAAAGTATTAATAGACGGAAAATCCCTCAGCGAATTTTCCCCAAAAGAACTCCGCAAAGAGCGAGAGAAAATAGGAATGATTTTCCAGCATTTTAACCTGCTCATGCAGAAAAACGTACTGGAAAACGTCTGCTTCCCACTGTACATCCAGGGGAAGAAAAAAGCCGAAGCAAGAGCAAAAGCCCTGGAGCTTCTGGAAATCGTAGGACTGGCAGACAGAGCGAAAGCATATCCCGCACAGCTCTCCGGTGGACAGAAACAAAGAGTGGCAATCGCCAGAGCCCTGGCCTCCGATCCACAGATACTGCTCTGTGACGAAGCCACAAGCGCTCTGGATCCCCAGACCACATCCTCCATACTTGAACTTTTGCAGGACATCAATCAGAAATTCGGAATCACCATTGTGATCATTACCCACCAGATGTCAGTTGTCCGTGAGATTTGTACTCATGTGGCAATTATGAAAGACGGTGAAGTAAAAGAACAAGGCCTTGTAGAAGAAATCTTCAGCCACCCGAAATCACAGGTAGCCAAAGAACTGATTAGCAAGGATTCTGGAAACGACGTAGAAAGCAAAAAGCTTACCCAGTCAGAAATCCAGGACGGCGAAATCGTTCGAATCGTATTCTCTGAGAACTCCGCATTCGAACCAGTAATCGCAAACCTTATATTAACCTTCCACGAACCTGTAAACATTCTGAAGGCAAACACCAAAAACGTAGGCGGTGTAGCCAAAGGAGAAATGATCCTCCAGTTCATGAGTGACAGTACCAATGTACCGGAGATGAAGAAATTCCTTACAGAACGTGGACTTGAGATAGGGGAGGCGAACTGATTATGTGGACGAAACAAGTAACCGATATGATAATCGCAGGTGTAGGGGAAACATTATATATGACCCTGTTTTCCACCTTCTTCGGATATGTATTTGGAATGCCCCTTGGAATCCTGCTGAAAGTATCCGACAAAGAGGGTCTGCGGCCAAACGCAGTACTATATAAGATCCTGGATGTGATCGCAAATATTTTCCGAAGCATCCCATTCCTGATCCTGTTGATCCTGCTCATTCCATTCACCAGATTTCTGGTAGGAAAAAGCTATGGAACCACAGCCACTATCGTACCCCTTACCATTGCGGCAATCCCTTTTATCGGACGAATGGTAGAGTCTTCCTTAAATGAGGTAGACCCGGGAGTTATCGAGGCTGCAAGATCCATGGGAGCAAGCAACCTTCAGATCGTATTTAGGGTAATGCTGGTAGAAGCAAGAACATCCCTGATCTCAGGAGCTACCATTGTAACAGGAACTATCCTTGGTTACTCCGCAATGGCAGGAACCGTAGGAGGAGGCGGACTTGGAGACATTGCAGTCCGTTACGGATACAACCGCTGGCAGACGGACATCATGCTCGTGACAGTTATCCTTCTGGTAGTACTGGTACAGATTTTCCAGACAATTGGTATGTTCATAGCCAACAAGCTGGATAAAAGAAAATAAGCCACAGATTATTTTATAAGAAATGGTATCTGTGAGCAGTAACCAAAATCGATAATTGACAGGAGTTTTTAGTAGCCCCTGTTTATTATAAAAAATGATTGTAATGTAGAAACTAAATATATTTTTCAAAAAATAAGGAGGAACTTTATTATGAAAAAATTAATCGCAGCAGCACTCACAGGAGCATTAGTACTTGGAACCGTTGGAACATCCGTTGTTTTCGCAGCAGATGATGACAAAACCATCACAGTAGCAGCATCCGAGACACCACATTCCGAGATCCTTGAAGCAGCAAAACCGATCCTTGAGGAAGAGGGATACGACCTTGAGGTAACGGTATTTGATGATTATGTACAGCCAAACGAAGTTGTAGAGAGCGGCGATTTCGATGCAAACTACTTCCAGCACATTCCATATCTGAACAGCTTCAACGAGGAAAAAGGAACCCACCTTGTAAATGCAGGCGGAATCCACTACGAGCCATTTGGAATTTATCCTGGAACAAAATCCAGCCTTGACGATATCGCAGATGGCGACACAATCGCAGTACCGAACGATACCACAAACGAGGCAAGAGCACTTCTTCTTCTCCAGGACAACGGAATTATCAAACTGAAAGACGGTGCAGGTCTTGAGGCAACTGTAAACGATATTGAGGAGAACCCATACAACGTAGAAATTGTTGAGCTTGCAGCTGAGCAGGTAGCGCGTGTTGCAGAAGAGACTTCTTACATTGTCCTTAACGGAAACTATGCACTTCAGGCTGGTTACTCTGTATCCAAAGATGCACTTGCATATGAGACCTCTGATTCCGAAGCTGCAAAAACATATGTAAACGTAATCGCAGTAAAAGAAGGAAATGAGAACAGCGACAAGATCAAAGCTCTTGTAGACGTATTAAAATCTGACGAGATCAAAGATTTTATCAACGAGAAATATGACGGAGCAGTTATCCCGTTCGAGGACAGCGATGACGCTGAGACAGGAGATGCTGAAGCAGCAGATGACGCTGACGAGACTGCAGCTGCAGAAGCTGACACAGCAGACGAGACAGCCGAGGAGACAGACGCTGAATAATCTGTAAAAATTAAACAGGGTTTTATTAAGAGAGTGATTATAAATCGGATTGAAATGCATTGGAAAAGATACATTTCAGTCCGATTTTTGCCTGTAAAAAAAGCAGTGTCCAATATATGGAACAGTACATAATTATGGAATAGGGTGACCTTCAGCCCTCTGCAAAAACAGTTGAAAAACCTTATAAAATCTGCTATTATAAAAACGAATTTTTGTAGGTATCGAGGTGAGGCCAAGTGAAAAAAAACGAATGTGCGAACCGGCTTGTCTGCCTGTTTTTCAGTGTGGCAGTTGCGGTTTTGTGTGTGCTTTTTGCAGGCATGGAAGCGAAGAGCATTATGCATGTTTACGATCTGAAACCGGCCTCAGCTTCTTTGATTTCACCAGAGCTTTCCAGAAGCACCCGGACAAGTGCAGAAGAACTGACAGGACTTCGGCAGGTGTCTGTAAGGCTGGAGGCGGACCAGCGCCTTCGCCACAGGTCAGGCGTGGAAATTGTGGTGCTCATCATGTTGGCAGTTCTGCTGGCGAATACCGTATTTTATAAAGCAAAGAAACGTCTGCTGACCAGAAATGATGCTGACGGCAGACGGTTTATTATCTGTTACATCCATCATCAGGATGGACAGAAACACTGAAGATCATATACCATTGTTTCATATTGCTGATTGCTGCAAGTGTTTTCATTATGAGTAAAGCATTGCAGTGGAGAGCAATTATTTTCCATGTAAACAAACGTATATGATTGGAGGTATGACACTATATGTTACTTAATATTTTTATAGGAGTAATGATTGTTGCAGCCATTGCTGTCGGCATCTGGATGGCATGGTTTGACAGTCATGGAGGAAAGAAATGATAGCACAGATTTTTGCAGTAGTAATTTTCCTGGCGATGTTCATTCTGATCATCACAGAAGTATGGGAAAGACATATTGTTACGCTGGGATGTGCGCTCCTTACATTGATTCTTGTATTTGGAATCTGTATGCACAGCCCCTCAGCAATTATTGAAACACTGAACATACATAGTATTTTTTCACCGGGATTCTGGCACACAGCAGGTGAAGCAAGCGAAGCTTCTGCTGGAATCAACTGGGAAACTATCGTGTTCATCGCTGGTATGATGATCATGGTAGAAGGCATGGCAAACTCCGGATTTTTCCGCTGGTTATGCATGAAGATCGCGAAACTGGTTAAATACCAGATTATCCCGATCTTTATCACATTTATGCTCCTGTCCTTTGTACTTGCTATGTTTATCGATAGTATCACCGTAATCCTGTTCCTTGCAGCGGTTACCGTAGAACTGTCACAGCTGCTGAAATTTAATCCGGTACCAATGATCCTTGCAGAGATCTTCTGCGCCAACCTTGGTGGATCCGCTACCATGTGCGGAGATCCGCCGAACATTATCATTGGAACATCACTTGGATTTTCCTTTGCAGATTTCGTGACAAACACAGGTCTTATCGCGGTGATCGCACTGGTGCTGGTTGTAATCTATTTTTACTTTATTTTCCGCAAAGAGCTTACCGAAAATGCGGGAAAAATTGATCCGTCTACGTTACCGGATCCGGAAGAAGCGATTGTAAGCAAGAAGGGTTTCACCATCAGCTGTGTGATCTTCCTCTGCGCTGTTGTCCTTCTGGTAACACATTCCCAGACAGGGCTTACCGTATCCTGTATCGGTGTATTTATCGCAGCAGTGACACTGATCACTTCCGGAAAAGATGCTTTGGACCTTCTGAAAAAGGTTGATTACAAGACACTGCTGTTCTTCGTAGGACTTTTCGTAGTTGTTGGCGGTCTGGAGCAGACCGGTATCCTTACGATCCTGGCTGGATTTATTGGAAAAGTCAGCGGCGGAAACCTGATGGTAATGATCGCCATCATTATCTGGGTATCTGCTATCGCAAGTGCATTTATTGATAACATTCCGTTTGCAGCTACCATGATCCCGGTTATTGACAGTCTGGCAGCCGCACAGGGAGTTGATATTTCCATTCTGGCATGGGCTCTTGCAATGGGTACTGACATCGGCGGAAGTGCAACCCCGATCGGAGCTTCTGCAAACGTAGTCGGTATCGCAACAGCAGCCAAGAGCGGTCACATGATCAAATGGGGAAAATACTGCAAGGCAATGGCACCTGCCACGATCCTGGTTGTCCTCGTTTCCATGCTGATGATTTATGCTAGATATTTATAATGCCATAAGGGGGAAGTGTAGAACTGTCAATTATCAGAGAAAAAGCAGTGCCAAAGATCTGGCATGCCATGAATAACTGACAGTTGGTCTTGCCCGCTTTTAACGGCATTTTATCCGGAAAAATCCGTGAAACAAGAGCGGATTTCTCTGGTTAGAAGGGAGGATACCATGAAAACACAAAAACAGGTGATCATTTCCATCGGACGAGAGTTCGGAAGCGCAGGCCATGAAATTGCAGAGCGAATCGCCAAGCGCTATGGACTTTCTTTATACGATCACAATCTTTTACGCGAGGTGGCAGACAGCCATAACGTAAATCCAGAAGAGCTGGAAATCTTTGACGAGATGAAGCACAACAAATTTCTTTACCGCACAGTGAAAGGAATGAGCAGTTCTCCGGCAGACAACGTTGCTATGATGCAGTTCAATTTTCTTCGGGAAAAGGCTGAAAAAGGAGAATCCTTTGTAGTTGTAGGACGTTGCTCTGAGACAATCCTGAAGGATTATGAGGGCCTGATTTCCATCTTCATTATTGGAGACATGGATCAGAAAATTGCCCGTGTAGCCCGTCTTTATGGAAAAACCGATAAAGAAGCTGAGCGCTTTATCAAAGAGAAAGACAGAAAGAGAAAGAAATACCACGACAGTCATTGCAATTCCAAATGGTCAGATTCCCATACCTATGATCTGAGTCTGAACAGCAGCACTCTTGGCGTGGAGGGAAGCGTTGAATTTCTTTCATCTTATATTGACAAAAGGATATCAAAAATGAAATAATAAGCTTAATGACAAAGGTTCTGCCAGGACGCATACAAGTGTCAGGGCGGAACCTTTGTGGTTTTTGTGGCCGCAGTCAGTAAGAGTAGTCAGAAATAGTTCTGATGTTGGGAAGGTGCTACCCTAAAGCCACGAACTCTCATTTATCCAGGAGGAAAATTTATGTTCACTGATGACGAAAAAGACTACATTATGCGTATGATCAAAGAGATTGCCCGTGTCCTTGCCAGCGTCATGCTTGGGAAAAAATATGTTCAGGTGGAATTGCCGGTAGAATCCAAATATCAGATTTCCGGAGACAAGCTTCACCATATGAAAACCATGGTGGACAGAGGCGAGATCAACGAGGCAGAGAACGAACTTCTTGACCGGATCGATTACGCTGACAAAGAAGCTCTGGCAGAAGCTATGTTTTTCTACGAATATGCTGCATCCAAAGGGGATGAATTTCTGGAAGCGCACAACTATTCCCTGGAGGAAATAAGGGATGGGATCCAGCAGCTGGCAGAAGATGCTGGATATGGAAATATTATAAATATGCTTGATATAAAATAGAATCTCTTGTGATATATGAAATACTGCGATTTTATTAAGTCTGCGCCCAAAAGTATTTTTGCCAAGTGGGAGCGCCATAGGCGTGGAACAGCTGACTTTCCTATATGGAGATGTCGCCGACAGGCGGCATGTCCGTTTAGAGTGAAATTGTGATCACGCTTAAAATGATGAGGAGATTATAAGATGTTTCTTGAAAAAAACAGAGACCGGATAGAAAAAGACTTTGAAGATTTTTCCAGGGAACTGCCAGGAAAAGCGGAAGAGATAAAGAAGAGAATGGAAGCACTAAGTCCTGATATTGTGATCGGAATGAAATATCTGTACAGCAATATGCCCTACAGCGATGTGGGAAACTATACCTTTGACACTTATCTGGATTATGTGCAGCAGGGAATCTATCTCTGGGAAAATTCCCCTTATGTAAAGAATTATCCAGAGCTTTATTTCCTGAATTACGTGCTTTTTCATCGGACAAATGATGAAGAAATCAAACCATGCCGTACCTATTTCTGGAAAAAAATAAAGGATAAGGTCCAGGGGAAGGCCATGGTGGAAGCTGCACTGGAAATCAATCACTGGTGTGCGGGAGAAGTGATGTACCAGGGAACGGACATGCGTACCGGCTCCGCACTGGAAATTTACAGAAGCGGTGTAGGCCGCTGTGGTGAGGAAGCCGTCTTTGTGGTAAATGTAATGCGAAGTGCCGGAATCCCTGCAAGACCAGTGTATGTGCCGAGATGGTCCCACTGTGATGACAACCACGCCTGGGTAGAGGTCTGGTGCGATGGCGACTGGCATTATCTGGGAGCTTGCGAGCCAGAAGCTGTTCTGGACAAGGGCTGGTTTACCAATGCAGCATCCAGGGCCATGATGATCGGCTCCAGATGGTATGACCGCGCTATGCCAGACGAAAAAGTGATCGGAAAAGACGGAATGAACCGGATCATCAATCTTCTTGGTAAATATGCCAAAACCAGGTGGATCACTATTACAGTGGAAGATCTGGATGGAACTCCGGCAGCTGGGGCAAAAGTACGGGCTGAGGTAATGAACTATGGGGAATTTTCCCCGATTGCAATAATGGAAGCAGACAAAAATGGCTGTATTTCCTTTGAAACCGGTTTTGGAAGCCTGCTGATCTGTGCTGTTTATGATGGTGCTTACGGGGAAAAGGTAATCGACACAAGAGAGGACGACCATTTTACCTGTACTCTTGGTGAGGAATATGAGGATGAGCTTTGGGTGGATTTTGACATGAATGCACCGGAGGATACCGGCAGAATAAGCTGGAATATTACCCAAGAACAGGAAGAAGAGAATAATCGCCGGATTGCCGCTGAGGCAGAACACTGCCGCCGTAAGATCGAGAAATTCCAGCCGCTGTGGAAGCGCTGCCTTTTTGGACATACCATGAAGGAAGTGGAGCCTATGATGGCTGTTTTGTCTGAGAAAGACAGAAGGGATGCTTTTCCAGAAGTGCTGGAGGGCCATTATCAGGAGGCCTCGGTTTATCGCGAATTTAATCCAGATGAGATTTACATTCCATATGTATGGAATCCCCGCGTGGAAAATGAGGTTCTTACCAGGTGGAGAAAGAAGATCCTGGGCTATTTTGACAAGGGGCAGAGGGATGCCTTTGAAGCAGATCCCAAGAGCATCTGGACCTGGATCGAAGAGAACATTTCAGTCCGCAATGACAAAGAGCGCCTGACTGCATACACCACTCCTGGTGCAGCACTGGAGCTTGGAATTGCCGGAGAGAAATCCCACAAGGTGCTTTTCGTGGCAATCGCCAGAACTCTGGGAATCCCGGCACGTCTGAATCCTGCTGATGGAGCTATTGAATATTGGGATGGAATGAGGTTTGTAGCAGTATTGGAAGAGAGCCGGAAGGAATCCCATCTTACAGTCTTCGCCGGGGAAAAAGGGGACTGGAATTATTTCCAGAACTGGACCATTGCGGTGACAGACGGAAGAGGATACCTTACCCTGGATTTCAGCGACCGCAAGTGGGAAGCTGGAAAACTGGAATTGGATATCATGCCGGGAGATTACCGGATTCTGACTGGAAACCGTCTGCCAAACGGAAACATTCTGGGAAAAAGATACGATTTTCATATTGAAAAAGATGAGACGAAGCGGGTAGAACTGGAGCTTCGAGAGTATAGTCTGAAGGAAATGTTCAACCGTCATTCCATTCCGGATTCCAAGCTGACCGATCGGGCTGGAAATCAGGTGCTGGTGTCTGAATTGACGGGAAGAAGGCGCTGCGAACTGTCTGATGCAGAGCACATAGATGTTCCTTGCAAGGCAGACGAAGGGCTGGATGCGGCTGTAGCCTTTGGAGACGCTGCCAAACGGGAGAATAGTCTGGTTGCGCGCAATATTCTCTTCTGGTTAGAAGAGGGCCGCGAGCCTACCGAGCACATCCTCAATGAAATGATGGATTTGAAAGAAAAATATGAAAAAATCCAAAAGCAGGTTATATTTATCCTTCGCAGTAAAGATTCTTTAAAGAATGCTACTATGGTGAAATGTCTGGAACTGTTCCCTGAAATTCAGGTGTACTTCCACGATTTCGGCAAGGACAAGGAAATGACCGCCCGCCGCATGTACGTAGATTCCGAGAAGCTGCCGCTTATGGTCATTACCGAAGGCCCTTGCCAGGGCATTTTTGCAGCAGCTGGATACTCTGTGGGTATGGCGGATATGCTGATGAGGATTTTTGAGGCATGAACCGGGACCAGATTAAATATGCAGCCATGTTTACCATGCTATTAAATCATATTGCAAACATTTTCCTGGAACCAGGTACCTTCCTTTTTGAGGTGATGGTGGACGTGGGTTATTTTACCGCTATCACCATGTGCTACTTCCTGGTAGAAGGCTACTGCTACACCCGCTCCAAAGAGAAATACGGCAAACGGCTTCTGCTGTTTGCCCTGATTTCCGAAATCCCCTTCTGTCTTGCATTTACAGAAGAAGGAACCATAAGTTTCGTAAGCATGAACATGCTATTCACTCTTTTCCTGTGCTTCCTGATTCTCTATGCAATGGAAAAAATCCCTTCAGGAACCCGGCAGACACTCTGCATCTTGGGCCTGGTATTTGCCTCCGCCTACAGCGACTGGGCCTTTCTTGCCCCTATCTTCACCTATTGGTTCGCAAGCTGTGGCCTCCGGGATGCACAGGGGAAAATGCTGCCAGCCGGCGGCCGGAATGCTGATCAGAAAAGCCATCTGGCTGGCGGCCAGAATCTTGAACGAAAAAAACTTTTATGGAAGGTTTTCAGAAAGGCAATGCTGTTCTTTGGTCTGTTAAACCTTGTAGAAAATATGGAGCAGACCACTCCTGCCAGGGCTGTTATCCAGTCCCTCGGCGCCACCGCCGGAATTCCGCTCTCAGCACTTTGCATCATCTATCTCTACAACGGAAAGCGCTCCGAAAAACATCGAACCTTTTCTAAGTGGTTCTTCTACATTTTTTATCCGGCACATTTGCTAATATTAGGTATATTGAGAATTGCTATTTAGTGTGTTGAAAGTTGTTCAAGGCGGACGCATTCGGACAATGGTGATTGCTCACTCGCCGGCGCGTTGCGCCGGCGAGTGAGTAATACACATTGTCCAAATGCGTCCGCATTAAAGAACTTTTAATCAACTAAATAGCAACTTAGAAAACCTTGTACAATAAAACCGGCTATGCTAAAATAAAGAAAGATTTCAGGGACAAAGCAGTTTGTCCCTTGTTTTACGTTTGAAGAAAGGACACCCTATGTTTCACATAATCCCCAACAATTTTTTTGTTCCGCTATCCTCGCCAAACCGAATTGTGTACTGGGAATGTATCAGCCGCCTTTTTGCCATTATGGAACACCAGTTCTCCTTTGGCGTGGAAAGAGAAGTGCTGGTAGACGAGCTGGAATTTTATTTTGGACAGGAAAATGCGGCCCAGCTGGTGGAAGAAGAATTCCAGGCTGATGACAGCCGAAGCCGGGCTAACGGCATTTTGCGCCGCCTGGAATACTACGGCTGGATCGAAGTGGAAACAGACAAAAGCTACGTACAGCGTGTAAACTTCAAGGAATACGCTGTGAAAATAATCAAAACACTCCTGGATATCGCAGATGGGAAACAAATTGAATACCAGGGGTACATTTATACCATCTACAGTCTGGTAAAAGGCACCATGGATAAGCCGGGTATCGTGCTCATGCAGATCTGGGAAAACACTGACTACCTGATCACTGGTCTGAAAAACCTCAATTCCAACATCAAACACTACATTGATGACCTTACCAGACACAGCACGGTTGCCCAGATTATGGATGCACTGTTTAACGACTACATTACCAATATTGTAGACAAAGCCTACCACCGCCTGTTGACTTCTGACAATGTTTCCAAGTTTCGTCCGGAAATTATGCAGTGCCTGGAGAAAAAAAGCCACAATGAGGAATTTCTGGAAAAGGCATCTGCAGAGATTGCAGCTATCCGGGAGGTTTCCGAGGAAGAGGGGCGGGAACTGACCTACCGTTATCTTCACGAAATTATTGAGGCTTTCCGCAATATGGACGAGATTCTTCAGGAAATCAACCAGAAAAATACCCAGTACCAGCGAGCTGCCATCAACCGTGCTAAATTTCTCCTGGCAGGAAATGAAGATGTGCGGGGGCAGTTGAAAGAAATACTCATGGGAATTAATGAAGAAATCAACCGGGAAAATATGGATCTTGGGGGAATCTACCGCATTGATTTTCTGGATGATCTGGTGCGTATTTGCCAGTGTTCTATTCTGGAACAAAGTTCTCTGTATCTGGCAGTAGAAGGGAAAAAGGAATTCATCCCCTCCAGTCTGGAGAATGAGGAACCAGACGAAGAGCTTCGCCGTGAGAAAATGAGAAAGATGGCAGAAAAGATCCGGAAAGTGATCAGTGTAGAGAAAATTCAGAACTACGTAAACCGTTATCTGGCGGAAAAAGATGAGCTGGAAGCAAGCCAGCTTCCTCTCAATAATGAAGAGGATTTTATCAAACTGATCTATGTGCGCCTTTACGGTCAGCGCAAAAATATGGGATATGTAATAGAAACTCTGGAAGAACGGGAAGTAAACGGCTACCGTTTCAAAGATTTTCGGATACGGAGGAGAGAAAATGGAATATCTGGAAGGAATGCTGCAAAAAGAAAAGGATAATTTCAGCAGGGTTTGCAACCGTCTTCTGGGAACCTGCTTTTTGTGCAAAGGAAACCAGAATACCAAAGCAGATTATTATTTTGTGCTGAAATACAGGAAAGAATTTAAAGAATATCTGGGCGTTCTTGGCTATCGCCTTGAGATAAACGAGGAATATGGAGTGATTCAGCTGACCAGTCCGAGAGGGTATAACCGGATGAATCTGAAGCTTTATGATTCCATTGTACTTCTGATCCTGCGAATCCTTTACGATGAAAAGAAGCGTGAGCTTTCCGCAATAGAGGAGGTAATCGTGAACCTTGGAGACATTCAGGATAAGTTTGTGAGTCTTAATATCCGTGACAGATTAATCGACAAAACCACCATGCGAAATGCCCTGAGCCTGTTCCGAAGATATCAGATCGTGGAGCTTCTGGATAAGGATATGGGAGATGAAGAATCTCGTGTTCTGATTTACGACTCCATTCTGATGGTGGTACGTGCAGAAGACATTAAGGCAGCATATGAGAAACTGGAGACATACAGAAAGGGAAGAAACGAAAGCGATGAAGAAACTGACGAGGATGAAGCTGATTAACTGGCACAGGTTTAATAACTGTACCATAGAGTTTGGAGATTCTACTCTTTTATCTGGTGAAAACGGTGCTGGAAAATCCACTCTTCTGGACGCAATCCAGTTTGTGATCATCTGTTCCACCGGTTATTTTAACAAGGCGGCCCACGAGAATGGTAAGCGAAGGCTTACCGGATATATCCGCTGTAAAACAGGAAAAGAAAACCAGCCTTATGAGCGTACCGGCGAGATCAGCGCTCATGTTGCCCTGGAATTTTATGAGGAAAGCAAGGATAAATATTTCATTATCGGTGCTGTTGTGGATTCTGCTTCTGAGGGCCAGGAGACTACAGTGCGGTATCTGATGGAGAATACCAGGATCTCAGATGATCTTTTCCTGTACGGAAACCAGGTGAAATCCATTGCAGAATTCCGTGGTTCCAACATTGATATCCGCCAGTGGTGCAAGACCAATGTGGAAGCCCGTAGAATGGTCACAGCAAGACTTGGAAGGATTGAAGATAAGTTCTTTCGTCTGATTCCAAAAGCGCTTGCATTTAAGCCAATCGACGATATTAAGGACTTTGTTTACTCTTACGTGCTGGATGAAAAAGAAGTCAATATTGATGTACTTCGGGAGAATGTGCGTACTTATCAGGATATGGAACGTACCCTTGATAACGTGAAAAAACGCATGAAAAAACTGAAAAAAATACAGGAATTGTACCAGCGTGTACAGGAGCGTATTGAAAAGGACAGGATGTACGAGTATTTCCTGAAACGTAGTGATCTGGAGCTTGTGGAAGGACAGCTTTCCAGTCTGGAAACTGCCAGAAAGAACGAAGAAATCCGTCTTTCCCAGGCGAAAGCCCAGTTGGAAATGCTTCAGAAAGAGCGCTCTGAAAAGCAGGAAATTGCCACAAATATTCGTGTAGAACTGCGTCATAACCAGGAATTTGTAGCTTTGGAAGAGGAGAAAAAAGAGCTAAAAAGGCTTCAGGATAAGAGACAGGAAGCTATGAATGAGGGGACGGAATTGAAGAAGAGCATGGCTCAGGCGGCCAGGGACTGCGAGAGTTTATTGCGGACTATGGGGGCAGGGGACACTTCCGGATATTCTGCAGCAGTTTCTGCTGAAATGAGTCAGTCTGCAAATGCAGAAAATGGAACTGGCGCAGATTTCGCTTCCTGTATCCGTGAATACCGGAAAAAACTTCAAACTCTGGATGGTGATATCAATGTAACAGAAATAAAGAGCCTTACAGATGATGTGATCCATTTCAAACAGATGCGCTATGGAGAACTGCAGGAAGAGCAGGCGCAGCTGAAGATCCGGCTGAATCAGAACCAGACAGAATGGGAGAAATTAAGCAAAAAGATCAATAAACTGAAACGCAAAAAGCTGACTTATCCATCTGGTGTAGAACTTCTTGTGGAGTCTGTACAGGAAGAATTTGCGGGCATTGGAAGAGAAATCCAGCCTGGAGTGCTCTGCGAAATGCTGGAAATTAAGGATGAGGAATGGCGAAACGCAGTGGAGGGGTATCTGAATACGCAGCGTTTTTACGTGCTTGTAGAACCGGAGAACTTCGATATTGCACTTGGTATTTATGACCGTCTTCGAAGAGAGAAAAAGGTTTACGGAGTAGGTCTGATCAACACGAAAGATCTGGAAAAATACGACACTGCGCCTGCTGGAACTCTGGCAGAAGTAGTCACCTCCCAGAACAAATATGCCCGTCAGTACAGCAACATGATCCTTGGAAAAGTACAGATGTGCGAGCGTTACGAAGACCTGAAAAAGTATTCTGTTTCTATCACAAAGGGCTGTATGAGATATCAGAACCGTGTGGCAAGTGCCATCAAACCAGAGGTATTTCGTGTGCCGTTTATCGGCAAAAATGCTTTTACCGTACAGCTGGCACAGGCTGAAGAAGAATTTCAGAAGCTTAGTGAAACAATGGAAAATCAGGAGAAAAAGCTGTCTGACACAAAAGAGATTCTGGGACTTCTTTCTACAGAAAGTGACGTGGATATTAAGTACCGTCTGGATGTGATCGCTACCCTTCGTATGTTAAATAAATCCATTGATAAATGTGAGGAAAATATACGAAAACTGAAAGAAAATTCCACCCTGATCCAGAAGCAGCTGCAGCTGGATGAGCTGGAAAAAGTGCTTAGGGGATTGGATTACACCATCAGCTCCGACACGGAAAAAATCGGTGGAATGCGTGCCCGAATCCAGGATTTGGTTGCCAGAAAACAGACACTTCTGGAAAAACAGGTTACCGGAAAGAGTGAGGTAACCGCTCTTGCAGCAGATGCGGGAGAACGTTTAAATAGCTGGAATCGGGAATATAAGGAGGCTCTGGGAGTAAGATCAATTGAGCAGTTTCAAAGTGAATATTTTTATAAACTGCCTTCTAATAAGAGAAAATATAACAGTGAGAGATGTCAGATTGCCAAAGACAATATGATAAATGCCATGGTGGAATATAAGACCGAGCATGATTTTGGTGCAGCTGCCAGTCTGGAAGGTTTTCCTGAATTTGAGGCGGTGTATGAACGTTTGAAAAACTCTGAACTTCTTGATTATGAGGAGAAAGTACAGTCTGCCCATAAAGCGGCAGAAACAGAATTTCATGAGCAGTTTCTGGCGAAATTACAGGAGAATATGAAGCTTGCACAGGGGGAATTTAAGGAACTGAACAAGGCGTTAAAGGGCATTGATTTTAGCAGTGAACGCTATGAATTCCAGTTTATGCCAAGTAAGAAATACCGCAATTATTATGAAATGATCATGGATGATTTCAATGTGACACAAGGCGAATCCCTGTTTTCGGGAATTTTCCATGAGGCTCATAAGGATGTAATCGAGGAGCTGTTTGAACAGCTTTCGGTAAGTGGAGATAACAGTGCACAGGCTCTTGACGAGTTTACGGATTACCGTACTTACATGGATTATGACATTAAGATCATTCATAATGACGGCACCTATTCTTACTATTCCAAGGTCTGTGAAGAGAAGAGCGGCGGTGAGACACAGACCCCATTCTACGTGACAGTTGCGGCTTCTTTTGTGCAGCTTTACAGCAATAATATTGGTGGCGAGGCAGCTGGGCTGGTACTTTTTGATGAGGCCTTTAATAACATGGATGATGAAAGAATCGGCGGCGTTTTGGAATTCCTGAGACGCCTTCCATTACAGCTTATTATCGCCGCTCCTCCAGATAAGATCCAGTATATCGGCCCGGCTATGGATGAAGTGATGCTGGTAATGACAGATCAGAAGCAGAGTTATGTGGAGGAATATCATAACGCGGTGTAGGCCCTGTTTGAAAAATTATTCCCATAATCTGCACGCACCAGTATGGTTGACAGTTGTTGTGTTTTTTTGAGATGATTCCACAATTCACAGTTGCACAGTGGCAGATTAAGCGGTAAAATAAACGAAAATAACGCAGAGGAGGTATCGCATATGACAACATTGGAAATTCTGGACCGTCTGCAAGGGGATGCACTGAAAGATGGTGAACTTCGAAAAAAGCTTTTGGCAACCCGTTTGGAAAAGGATCCTCTCACTGTTTTTTGCAGATTATGCAGGGAACTTGGCTATGAATTGTATGAAATGGACCTGGTATCTGCCGGAGAAGACTTCTATGCTACCATGCGCCGCAGTACCAATGGCGGCGGAGAAAACTCCCCGAAGCTGGAGGGGGAAGATGACTTCTATGAGCTTTTGATGGCAAGCCTGGAGGCAGCGGAGAAAGCATAATGGAATTGGCTCAAATTGACATCAACTATGAGTATTTTAGGTAAGCCAAAAGCATTGTGCGAAACATTATGTAAACTAAAAGGACGACAGTTGAAAACCCAAATTTCGTTGAAAATTAGAGTGAAATGTTTGTTATAGATTGAAAAACAGGGAGTATGTATGGCAGAATTAACGGAATTGCAGAAGCAGTTATTCGAATTACAGGATATAAAATATCGGGATTTCCACAGCAAATTAATGCCCGAAACAGCCAAGGAAAAGATTATTGGAATCCGTACTCCTGTGCTTCGGAATTTTGCAAAAGTATTCGCCGGTACTCCGGAATCAGAGGACTTTTTGCAGCAGCTTCCTCACCAGTTTTATGAGGAAAATAACCTTCATATGATGCTGATCACTGGGATAAAGGACTATCCGAAATGTATGGAAGAAGTACAGCGATTCCTGCCCTATATCGACAACTGGGCCACCTGTGATTTCCCAGAGCCAAAGTGTTTCCGCAAGAACAAAAAAGCAGTATTAGAAGAGGTCCGGAAGTGGATCGCCTCCACTGAAACCTACACTATTCGCTACGGGATCGGTATGCTTATGCGCCTTTTTCTGGACGAGGATTTTTCCCCGGAGTATCTTGAAATGGCAGCTGGCGTACAATCACAGGAATATTATGTAAACATGATGATCGCCTGGTATTTTGCCACCGCGCTGGCCAAACAATGGGATGCTGCAGTCCCTTATATTGAGCAGCACAGACTGTCGGAATGGGTACATAAAAAGACTATCCAGAAGGCGGTAGAAAGCTATCGGATTACGTCTGAACAGAAGGAATATTTGAAAGGCTACCGTTAAAAATAGGATTTTATGGTTTAGAGCCTGAGAAATGAAAAACGCCAGAATGAAAAGCTTTATCAAGCGGTAAAGCGAATTTCATTCTGGCGTTTTGTATTTATGCAGGCATAAGATCCTGGTGGCTGCCGCAAATCAGCGGAAGCTCTTCAGCCAGTTCACCAGGGAATCATGCCAGATATTGTCATAAACGGTTTTCTTCATCTGGTCGGTTACCGGACCATTGTTTGCCATTTTCGCAAGGATTCCGGCTTGAAGCTCTTCTACGGTCATGTCCTCTGGGGACTTGGACCAGTCTACGGTTATCTGAGATTTTTCGGAGGCTGGTTCGGATGCGGTAGTAGTATTAGATGTTGTACCATCAGCTGCTTTTTCAGAAGCATTTGCGGTGCAATCAGAGTTACCTACAGTAGTCGCAACCGTTTCCTTTATGCTGTCCGTATTCGCAGCATTTTTCAGTGCCTGAGAGATCGGAGTTGTATTTTGCTCTGCGACAGTGGCAGCAGCTTCCTCTTTTGTCTGGTCTGCGTTGTCAGCCTTAACTGTTGTATTAGTAGTTTCCGGTGTCTTTGCATTCATCTCTACCGGCTTATACTCTGGCATATCCCCAGCCGGAACCCAGATATTGCCGCTGTTTCCGGCAACGGTTACATGAATGCGTCCATTTTCTACAGAAACTTTTTCACCGGTCAGAGTACCTACATACTCAGCTGCATTTCCAGCAGCCAGATCCATAGAAGCGGCATTGTCATCATTATTTACAGTGACGATCACACGCACCCCATCCAGGTCACGGGCAAAAGCATACTGGCGGTTGGTGAGCATAAGCTCTGCATAGCTTCCATAATTAAGAGCCGGTGTATTCTGGCGGACTTTTCCAAGGGCAGCAATAAGAGCTGTGCAAGGATTTTTCTCCACTGCGTCAGCATAATCAGCAAGATTTAAGGCTGGTCTTAAGCTGTCATCTGAGGTTCTTTCCTTACGTCCCTCAATTCCAAATTCAGAACCATAATAAATACTTGGAACTCCCGGAAGGGTGTAGAGAAGCACATGAACTGGAGCAAAATGCGCCTTATTGGAAAGTTTGGTGTAAATTCGTTCTACATCATGGTTGTCCACGAAATTATAAAGATCAAGGTCGCCCATGTTCTGCAGATATTTTACAGTGTGCGCGATCTCAAAATAGTTATGGTCATTGTGTCCGCTGTAAAGAGCCTTGTGAAGTGCATAATTTGTAACACTGTGAAGGGTGCTGCCATTTACCCAGCGGCTGTAATCGCCGTGGATGACTTCGCCCATCAGCCAAAAATCCGGTTTCACTTCCTCAGCGGTGCGGCGCAACTGTTTCATAAAATCAAAGTCCAGAACGTCCGCAGCGTCAAGACGGATACCATCCACATCAAATTCAGAAACCCAGAAACGGATCACATCGCAGATGTAGTTCTGCACATCAGGATTGCGCTGGTTTAATTTTACCAGAAGATTATATCCGCCCCAGTTTTCATAGGAAAAACCATCGTTGTATTCGGTATTTCCAGAGAAGTTCACATTACAGTACCAGTTTACATAAGGTGAATTCTGTCGCTTCTCCTGAATATCTTTAAATGCGAAAAAGTCACGTCCGGTGTGGTTGAATACGCCATCGAAGATAACCTTGATCCCTTTTTCATGGCAGGTTGCAACGAAATTCTTCAGATCCTCGTTGTCACCCAGACGGGAGTCAAGCTTCCTGTAATCAGTAGTCTCATAACCATGTCCCACACTTTCAAATAAAGGACCTATATATAAAGCGGTGCACCCGATTTCTTTAATATGATCGATCCACGGAAGAAGCGTATTCAACCTATGCACAGGCTCCCCATACTCATTCTGCTTCGGCGCCCCAGCCAAACCCAATGGATAAATGTGATAAAAAACTGCCTCGTTATACCAACTCATGTCTAACACCTCTGTCGTTTAAAATAAATTTGTACATTCAACGTTTTCTATAATAGCAGATTTTAGGAGCTTATTCCATATAAAATTGAAATCCACCCAAAACCCGACGCTGCGCTAATCCCGTGGGGCGAAGCCCCACCGCCCCAAGGAGTAAGAGCGGGCGGAGCCCTCGGCACATGGGGCACCACGCAAAAAATCCACCGTCCCGGAAACACTGCCGGTTCGGTGGATTCCCATTTCCACACTTTTAGGAAAGCAAAAAGTTCTCTACAGCAATGGCCGTAGACCCGATATATTTTTTCTTTTTCCGGAAGGTGCTCTTCACGCAGAACTGTTCCGGCAGGGTGGAGTTTATTTCAACTAACTGTTCGGTAAAAAGAGACACAATAGAATCGTGCTCGAAAATATCCCCAAAAAGCACCAGCTTATCCGGTGCCAGGATAAGAATGGCATTGTTGGTCACTTCTGCAAGATCAAAAGAGCACTTGGAAACATACTCCCGAAGCTCCTGATTGGGATGATTCAGATAACTCTCCAGATTGGCAGAGCAAGGCTCTCCCACAGTTTTGGAAAATTCCAGAATATCCTTCCCATTCTCAGAGTGCATCAGCTCTTTAATGTGATCAATAATCGCCGCCTCAGAAATCAAAGTCTCCAGACATCCATTCCGTCCACAGATACATTTCGCTCCTTTTCCCTTGGCAAAGTGATTATGCCCAATCTCAGAAGACTGATAATTATATCCCTTGTAAATATGTCCGTTGATCGCAGTAGCAGAACCCACTCCAGGTCCCCACTTCAGCATCAGGATATTCTGTGCGTTCTCAATATTCGTTCTATAAAGAAGCTCACTCTGGAGAAAGGCACAAACATTGCTCTCCACAGTAATAGGAAATGGAAGTTCATTCTCCAGCAGTTCCTTAAAAGGAACCGGCCCCTCAAAAACACGATAAGGGTGAAGGGCAATTCCCTCCAGGTGGTTTACCGGTCCGATCACAGAAACACCGGCACCCAGGATCTGATTCAAATGGATAGAATGATTCCACAAAATCTTGATACACTCCTTGGCAAGCTCTGAGCAGAACTCCTTCTTATTCCAATTAGAAGAAAATGTAAAAGGCTCTTCCACAATGAGCTTTCCGTGAAGGTTGGTAATGGCGATATTAACAGATGCCGGATGTATGTCAAAGCAGACGATGTACTTCCAGTTATAATTAATCTTTAATGGGCTTTGTTTGCGTCCCGCCTTCTTATTAGGAGAATCTACACTTTCTTCACACTGTATGATAAGACCACTTTCTAAAAACTCGTTTACTATAGATGTCACTGCCGCTGTTGATATTCCGAGAAAACTGGCTATTTCCGTGCGGGAAAGGGATTCGTTGGCGAAAAGCAGCCGCAGCGCATTCAGGCGGTTATTTGCTTTTGTCTCAAGGAACGCAGAATTGATATTATTCATACGGTACGAATGCTCCTTCCTGTCTTATGGAATGCATTTATAAAGAATCTTAATTATTTGAATAGTTAAGATTCTTAATTAAATAAAAATGCTTACTGTAATTATACGAGATATATCTATATAATGCAAGGGAAAAAATGGGAAAATCCAAATTGGTCATATTATTGAATGACAAAATGCACAAAAACAAATCAAAATATATGTATAATTGTACAGGTTGACAAATGAATAACGATATAGTATGATACAACCATATTAATTAACAAAGTTGATTAATAAAACGTACACATATTCAGTAAACAAAATGAAGGAGGTATTTTATGAACAAAACAGCAAAGAAGGTTGTAGCAACAATTTTAACAACGGTCATGACAGTGGGGGCTGCCACCGTTGTATCCGCTGATGATCTTTCCATTACATTAAGCCATCAGCCCTACAGCCACGCACTACCATCTTACATTGGGGAAGAGGAAGGAATCTTTGAGGAGAACGGACTTAACACAGAAATCCTGTGGTTCTCATCAGGAAACACCCAGAACGAGGCACTTGGAGCTAACGAGTGGGATGCAGGAGCTTGTGGAACACCGCCGGCAATCGCAGCAGGAATCGCTTACAACGCTAAGATCGTAGGATTCAGTGTTGATGATACAGTTTCCGTTGACTACTGGGTACGTGCAGACAGTGACATCGCAGCGATTTCAGGAGAGGTTGAAGGATATCCGGACATCCTTGGAAATGCAGACACATGGAAAGGCAAAACAATCCTTTGCCCAACACAAACAAGTGCTCACTATATGCTGATCGCAACCTTAAGTGCTATGGGACTTACCCAGAACGATGTAAGTATCGTACACATGGATGTTCCATCCGCATACACCGCATTCAAAGCTGGCCAGGGCGACATCGTAGCTCTTTGGGATCCACAGTCCTATCAGGCTGAGGAAGAAGGCTGGGTAAAAGCTTCCAGCGGTGAGGCTTCCGGCGAGACAATGCCAACCGTTCTCGTTGCTTCCGAGCAGGCAATCGAAGAGAACTGGGATGCAGTTTATGCATGGGTTAAGAATTATTACGAAATTTCCGAAAAATACAAAGACGATATCGATACCCAGAGTGAATATCTGCTTCAGATGCAGCTGGATAACGGAATTGACACAGATGAGGAACTAGCAAGACGTTTCGTAGAGGACAGACCACTTCCTACTCTGGAAGAGAATGTTGAATACTTCAAAGGCGAAGCTGGAAATACAAAAGCTGATGAAGTTGTTAATAAGATCGTTCAGTTCTTTATCGATCAGGGAACCTACACAGACGATGACATGACTACATTAAAAGAAAACGGTTTTGTTGATGGCGAATTCATTCGTGCAATAGCAGAGGAAAAAGGTATTTCTATGGAGTAATTTCTGTAAACGTGTATTGCCGGTATGAGAACAGAAACTGTTTTTATGCCGGCATTACTTATAAACATCGGAAAGGTGATTGGGATATAAACATATGAATAAACGTTCTAATGGAAAGATGAAATACAGAATGCTCAGTATTCTGGGACTTGTTATATTTTTTGGAGTCTGGGAAGCCGCTGTGCGGCTTGGCTGGGTTTCACACAGATCATTGAATGCTCCGTCAGAAGTTGTGGAGACGTTTATATATAAACTGACAAATGCAAATCCAGATGGTTCCACACTTCCACAGCATTTCTTCCAGAGCTTAAAGCTTGCTCTTACAAGTTTTATTATCGCAACTATAATCGGTGTTCCACTGGGATGGATCATGGGATATTACAAAGTGGCAGATTTCCTGCTGAACCCATTATTTGAAATTATCCGACCAATCCCTCCGATCGCATGGATCCCGATTGTAATCCTTACAATGGGTATCGGAATGTCTGCAAAAGTATTCATTATCTTTGTAGCTGCTTTCGTACCAAATGTTATCAACTCCTACTTAGGAATCAGGCTAACGGATGCCACGTTGATAAATGTGGCGAAAACCTTCGGGGCCAGTGACTGGAAGATATTTACCACAGTATGTATCCCATCTTCCATGAATATGGTTTTCACCGGAATCCGCTTATCCCTGAACGCATCCTGGACAACACTGGTAGCAGCAGAGATGCTTGCTTCCATCCGTGGCCTTGGTTACATGATCCAGATGGGCCGTACCATTATCCGTCCGGACATCATTATTGTTGGTATGTTTACGATTGGTTTAACAGGAGCCATGCTCAATGGAATCCTGGGATTGTTTGAAAAGAAAGTAGCACCATGGAGGTACAGAGACAATGGATAGTAAAGAGACGAAAAAATGGTATTATGTACTGCCGGTTGTTTCAATAGGAATCTTTATCCTGGCATGGGTGTGGTTATCAAGCGCTGAGAACAGTATGATCCCTACACCGCTGGCCACCTGGGAAAAATTCCTGAACATTATGACAAACCCAATTTCACAGGCAATCCTGCCAGTACATATCTGGGTAAGTTTAAGACGAGTTCTGATCGCATTCTTCTTTGCTATCGTTCTTGGAGTTGGACTTGGTGTAGGCCTTGGCTGGAGCAAAACCTTCAATGCAGTTGTTGACCCAATCTTTGAAATGCTCCGTCCTATCCCGCCAATCGCATGGATTCCGCTTATCATCTTATGGTTTGGAATTGGTGAGACATCAAAGATCATCATTGTATTTATTGGTTCATTTGTTCCGATTGTTCTGAATACTTATTCAGGAATTAAAGAAATCGATCCGCTGCTTGTAAGTGCCGGTAAGGTACTGGGAGCAAACAGAAGACAGATCTTACTTGAGATCACACTTCCTGCAACTGTTCCGGCAATCCTGGCTGGTATCAGAACTGCTTTATCAAGTGGATGGATGTGTGTAGTTGCAGCTGAGATGATCGTTGCGAAACAGGGAGTTGGTTTCCTGATCGTACGTGGACAGGAATCTGGTGATACAGCGCTCATCGTTGTATGTATGCTGGTAATCGGAATTGTCAGTATGCTTCTGTCTACAATTTTAAGTAAACTGGAAGGAGTGCTTTGTCCATGGCAGTTCTCAAAAACAAAATAGAGTTAAAAAATGTCTCCAAAGTATATGAGACAAGAGATAAACAAGTGGAAGTATTAAACAACCTGTCCTTTGAAGTACATGAAAACGAGTTCCTTGTTCTTCTTGGACCAGGCCGTTGTGGAAAAACAGTTCTTCTGAACATCCTTGCAAATCTGGAGAAACAAACATCCGGAACCATTGAATTTGCAGGTGGAAGACCGAAGATGGGCGACCTTGGAATGGTATTCCAGAAATACGCTCTGTTCCCATGGAAAACAGTTATGGGAAACGTAGAGATGAGCCAGAAGTTAAAAGGCGTTGACAAAAAAGTACGTCAGGAAAAAGCTCAGGAATACATCAATCTGGTTGGACTGAAAGGATTTGAGAATTCTCTTCCGAAACAGCTTTCCGGTGGTATGAAACAGCGTGTTGGAATCGCAAGAGCCTATGCATCTGAATCCGATATCCTTCTTCTGGATGAGCCATTCGGAGCTTTGGATGCACAGACAAGATACCAGATGGAAGATGAGATCATCAAAATCTGGGAAAAGAATAAAAAGACAATTATCTTTGTAACAAACAACGTAGAGGAAGCTCTTTATCTTGGTGACAGAATCCTGCTTCTTTCTTCAAGACCGGCAGAAATCAAGAAAGAATACGTAGTAGATCTGCCTCGTCCGAGAAGCTATACAGATAAAGCTTTCCTGGAATATAGAAATGAGATCGTAGACAATACAGATCTGGATATTTAACGGAGGGCAGAAAATGAGTGATGATACAAAAGTAAAAGTAGTAGGATTGACAAAGAAGTTCGGTGATCTTCTTGTACTGAATGATATTTCATTTAACGTAAAGAAGGGAGACTTCGTTTGTATTGTAGGTCCTACAGGATGTGGAAAAACTACATTCCTGAACCTTCTGGTAAAACTGATCGAGCCAACATCAGGACAGATCTTAATCGACGGAGAGCCGGCAGACCCGAAGAAACACAATATCGCCTTTGTTTTCCAGGAGCCATCTGCATATCCATGGCTGACTGTAGAAGAAAATCTTCAGTACGGCCTGAAAATAAAGAAAGTAGACCAGAAAACAATCGAAGAGAGAACAAAAGAAATTGCGGAATCCTTAGGACTTACAGAGGTTCTGAAATCCTATCCACGAGAACTGAGTGCTTCTCTTGAGCAGCGTGTTGTAATCGGAAGAAGCTTCGCACTTCATCCAGACCTGCTTCTGATGGATGAGCCTTATGCACAGATGGATATCAAGGTACGTTATTACCTTGAGGATCAGGTTATCAAGCTGTGGCAGAAAACAGGAAGTACAGTACTTTTCATTACTCATAACATTGAAGAGGCTGTTTACCTGTCTGAGAAGTGCCTGATCTTATCTCAGAAACCTACAACTATTAAGGAAGAGAAGATCATCGACCTTCCAAGACCGAGAGACATTGCATCTCCGGAATTTATCGAACTGAGAGAGTATGTAACAAAACAGATTAAGTGGTGGTAATTATGGCAGAAGAAAAAAAGTCACTTTTTCCATTGCTGATCCTGCCAGTAATATGGGGAACCTATTACGTGGCGAGCCAAAAGCTGGTAGGATTTACATCCTCCTTTACCTCAGGCCTTTCCATTCGTTTTGTGGTTATGCTGGCCCTGATCGTGATCATGGCCAAAAGAGGCGAACTTGGACTGTTATGGAAAACAGAAGGGGTAAGAGCAAGACTGGTAATGATCGGAACCCTTGGCTTTCTGCTGGACTGGACAGCGTTCTTAGGTTTGTCCATGTCCTCAGCAGCTACAGGAACAGCGCTTCTCAAGTGTGACGTTCTTATGGTAAACATCATATCAGTCATCGTTTACAAACAGAAATTTACATGGAAAGCATGGGTTTGCACCTTTGTGATGCTGTTCGGCGTATTCATGGTAATGGGAATTGACTTTACCAACTTCAAGATCGCTGAACCGGGAAATATCTTTTTCCTGCTCAGTGCATTGTTTGTTTCCATCAATGCATTCGTGATCAAAAGCGTGCAGTTGGATAAGAAAAACCCGATCTGTGATGATGTAGTTGCTTTTTATAACAACTTTATCACAATGATATTTTTTACAGCGGCATCTCTCATTGCCGGAACTGTAAAAGAAGTACAGAATATTTTTACTGATAAATATGTGGCACTGGCACTGTTATTTGCAGCAGCAGGACAGACGCTGGTATACGTAGTTTATTATCATAACCTTAGAAATTATCCTGTATGGCTGGTAAAAGTTTTCCTTTTGTTTATGCCCATCGTTTCAACGATCATTACCTTCGTTCTTTTCGGAGAACACATGGTGGGAAAACAGTATATCGGAATGGCTGTTGTAATTCTTGGAGCATTGGGAATCCTCATGCAGCAAAAAGCCATGCCAGCAGATAAAAATAAAATATAAAAATTAAAAGTGTATCAAACAGGAGGTACAGGTATGAAGTGGGAATATATACAGCCGGTAACAATTCGTTTCGGTGAAGGAATCGTGAAGGAAGTTAAAGACGTAGCAGCATCCATGGGATGCAAAAGAGGAATCCTGGTAAGTGACCCGTTTTTCCTTACAAACGGTCTGGCAGATAAGATCGTGAAAGACAGCGACGGCACACTGGTTTGTGTTTACGGAGAGGTTTCCCCGAACCCTGAGGTAAAAGAAGTAGATGCCTGCGCAAAACTCATCCGTGAGAATGATATTGAGTTCGTAGTTGCACTGGGCGGTGGAAGTGCTCTTGACTGTGCAAAAGCTTCTGCAACCATGTGTTTCCGTGAAGGTGAATCCGTAAGAACCTATCATGGAACCGGCGTACCGATGCCACAGAAACATCTTCCACTGATCGCAGTTCCCACAACAGCAGGAACCGGAAGTGAAGTTACCTGTGTTGCAGTATTAAGCGACCATGAGCTTGGAAAGAAAGGCCCTATCGTTTCTAATGGATTCTATCCGTCTATCGCAATGATCGATCCGGAGCTGACCTACACATTACCTCCGAGAATCACAGCAAGCACCGGAATCGACGTTCTGTGCCACGCACTGGAAGGCTTCTGGAGCAAAGGTCATCAGCCTGTATGCGATGCACTTGCACTTCATGCTTGCGAGATCGTTTTCAAATATTTGAGAAGAGCTTACAAAGATCCACAGGATAAAGAAGCCAGAGCAAAAATGGCAGAGGCATCCGTTATCGCTGGTCTTGCATTTACTCTTCCAAAGACAACAAGCTCCCATGCTTGCTCCTTCCCGCTGACCAATCTCTATCATATTCCACACGGCGAGGCTTGTGGCCTGACCCTGGACTGCTTTGCAAGAATCAATGCTGAGGTAGAGAACGGAAGAGTTCATGAATTTGCAAGGAAGCTCGGTTTCGCTGATACCTATGCACTGGCAGATGCCATCCATGAGCTGAAGGTAGATCTTGGCCTGAGACTTGACCTGAAAGACTTCAATTTAACAGATGAGCAGGTTGCAGAACTGGTTAAGACCAGCCATCATCCGAATATGTTAAATAACCCTGTAGAGATTACAGATGAAATATTAAATGAAATGTATCAGTCCATGAGGTAAGTAACCGAAAGGAGAAATGACAGTAAAATGAGCAAAAAAATAGAAATGCTGAATGAAAAAGCAAAAGAAATCCGAAAATTAACGGTGAAAACCATCGGAGGACTTGGCGTTGGACATATCGGTGGTGCAGTTTCCATCTGCGAAGTATTAGCTGCTTTGTACTTTGATGTGATGAACGTAGACCCTGAGAATCCAAAGATGGAAAACCGTGACCGTTTTGTATTATCAAAAGGCCACGCAGGCCCTGCAGTTTATGCCACTCTGGCGTTAAAAGGCTTCCTGAAAGAGGAAGAGCTGGACACCCTGAACCGTCCTGGAACACATCTTCCAAGCCACTGTGATATGCGCCTGACAAATGGCGTAGACATGACAACCGGTTCTCTTGGCCAGGGCTTTTCCGCAGCTGTAGGAATGGCTCTTGCAGCACAGGCAGATAAGAGAGACTTGAATGTTTACACCATCATTGGAGACGGTGAAAGCCAGGAAGGCCAGATCTGGGAGGCAGCACTTCTTGCAGGAGACAGAAAGCTGGACAACCTGATCGCATTTACTGATTACAACAAAATGCAGATTGATGGTTATGTAGGAGATGTAAACACCCTGGATCCTCTTGAGGACAAGTGGAAAGCTTTCGGATGGGATGTGCAGTCTGTTGACGGACATGATATCCAGCAGATCCTTTACGCTATCGACAATGCGAAGAAAGAAAAAGGACGTCCGTCCATGATCATCTTAAATACAATCAAAGGAAAAGGCGTTTACTTTGCAGAGAATCTGGTTGCCTGCCACAACATGACAATTACAGAAGAAATGTGGAAAAAAGCGGTGGATATGATAGATAAGGAGGAAATATGATGGTTTTAGAAGATAGATGGCTTCGGGAAACATATGTAGATCTGCTTATTGAATATGCCGCCAAAAATAAAGACATTGTTATTTTGGAAGCGGATCTTATGAAAGCTGGCGGAACCTTCCGCTTCGCTGAGAAATATCCGGAGAGAACATTTGATGTTGGAATCCAGGAAGCAAACATGATCGGAACAGCAGCTGGTATGTCAGCAATGGGCAAAATTCCATTCACCCATACATTCACAGCTTTTGCCACCAGACGAGTTTGCGACCAGGTTACCCTGTCCGTTGCTTATGCAGGACTGAACGTAAAGATGATGGGAAGCGACCCTGGTGTAACAGCAGAGTACAACGGCGGAACCCACATGAGCATGGAAGATGTTTCCATTATGAGAAATATTCCTGGAATGATTGTTTACGAGCCAGTTGACAGCGCACAGTTAAAAGCAATCTTCCCACAGATCGTAGACCACTACGGACCTGTATATATCCGACTTTTAAGAAGAAATGCAGTGAAGGTTTTTGAAGATGGGGAAACCTTTGAGCTGGGAAAAGGCAAGCTGATGCGTGAGGGCAGTGACGTAAGTATCTTCGCTACAGGAATCATGGTAGCAGATGCTGTGGAAGCAGTGGAAGAGCTTGAAAAAGAGGGCATTCATGCAGAGCTTATCAATATCCATACAGTGAAACCTCTTGATGAGGAGATGGTCCTTGCAAGTGTTGCAAAGACAGGCTGTGCAGTAACAGCAGAAAACCATTCCGTAATCGGTGGACTTGGAAGCGCAGTTGCAGAGCTTCTGGTAGAGAAGGATCCGGTACCTGTAAAGAAGGTTGGCGTTATGGACCACTTCGGAGAGGTTGGACTTACTCCATATCTGAAAGAGAAATACGGACTTACAGCAAAAGATATTATAGCAGCGGCGAAAGCAGCCATTGCAATGAAAAAGAGGTAAGAATATGAAGAAGATTATCATTGGTTCAGACAAATCCGGATTCCAGTTAAAAGAGGCTGTAAAGGCTCATCTTGTGGAAGCTGGATACGAGGTAACAGATGCAGGCTCTCAGAGCGAAGAGAATGCAATGTTCTATTACGAAGCAGCTGAGAACGTGGCTCCAAGAGTAGGAGGCGGAGAATTTGAAAAAGGAATCCTCATCTGCGGAACCGGAATGGGAATGTCCATCGTGGCAAACAAACACAAAGGTGTATACGCTGCAGTTTGCGAGAATACATACGCAGCAGAGAAATCAAGAGCAATCAATAATGCCAACATTCTTACAATGGGTGGTTGGATCACAGGCGAAGTTGTGGGATGCCAGATCGCAGATACATTTTTGAACACAGAGTTCACACAGAACCTGGAAGAGTGGAGAGCAAATAACCTTAGAAACGCAGAGAAAAAAGTAAAAGAAATCGAAGAGCAGATTTACGGTTAAGGAGGATTATCATTATGAAGTATTTTCTGGACAGTGCAAAATTAGACGAGATTAAATATGCATACGAGAACTATGGAATCGATGGAGTAACCACAAACCCGAAACACATCAAATTAAGCGGAAAGCCATTTATGACCTGTGTAAAAGAGATTGCACAGTGGCTGAAAGATGCAGGACTTGAGGGAAAGGATTTCCCGGTATCCTTCGAGATCAATCCACATCTTGACAAGGCAGATGACATTGTGGCAGCAGCAAAAGAAGTTGCTTCCTACAGCCCAAACTACTGCATTAAGATTCCATGCTGCAAAGAGGGTCTGATCGCAGCAAGAAGACTGGAGAAAGAAGGGGTTCGTACAAACGTTACTTTAGTATTCTCCCCATCTCAGGCTATCCCGGCAGCAAAGCTTGGTGCAAAATTTGTTTCCCCATTCGTTGGCTGGAAAGAGAACAGCGGTGACAGCTCCGCATATCTGAAAGAGATCGCTAAGATTTACAAGAACTATGGATACAAGACAGAGATCATTGCAGCAGCAGTTCGTAACGGAAGACAGATCAGCGAACTGGCAGAGGCTGGTATTGATATCGTAACCTGTGGACTTGCAGTATATGAAGCAAGCTTTGAGCACCCATTTACCACTCACGGCTTAGGTATTTTCCGTGAAGCATGGGACAGCACAGCAACAGAATAAGGAGGAAACGAGAATGGAATATTTAGGAAAACTTCATCAGGCAGCAGTAGAGTTCCCACAGACTGATATCTGGATGGATTCCTGTGGAGAAGAAGAGCTGGAATATGGTTTAAAAAGAGGAATCGTAGGCGCTACCAGTAACCCGATTATCGTTGGAAACGTTATCAAAAACGAGCTGAACATCTGGGAAAAACGAATCAAAGAGATGGTAGTGGAAATGAAGGATGCTTCTGAGGAAGATATCGCATGGGAACTGATCTATGAGATCGGTGCACTCCGTTCCAAAAAACTCCTTCCTGTTTTCGAGGCAAACAAAGGCAAAAAAGGCCGCCTTTCCCTTCAGGTAAACGCAAAATATTACAGAAATAAAGATAAAATGGTTGAGCAGGCAGTTAAGATCAATAGCCTTGCACCAAATATGCAGGTTAAGATCCCGGCTTCCGCAGCAGGTGTTGAGGCTATGGAAGAGGCTACTTACCGTGGAATAAGCATTAATGCAACTGTTTCCTTTACAGTAGCACAGGCAGTAGCAGTAGCAGAAGCAGTAGAGAGAGGTCTGAAACGCCGTGAGGCAGAAGGCCTTGACAACAGCCAGATGGCTCCGATCTGCACCATCATGATCGGACGTACCGATGACTGGTTAAAGAAGAACACAACAAAGACCGGACAGGTTGTTCTTCCGGAAGTTCTTGAGTGGAGCGGTGTTGCAGTTATCAAAGAAGCATACCGTATTTACAAAGAGAGAGGATATACAACAAGACTGCTTAGCGCAGCAAACAGAAATGTTTACCACTGGTGTGAGATCCTTGGCGGTGACCTTGCTCAGACAATCAACTACTCCTGGCACAAACGTTTGAACTCTTGTGACGTAGAAGTAAAAGACCGTATGGCTGATCAGGTTCCGGAAGTATACATGAACGAGCTGAACAAGATCGAGGAGTTCCATAAATCCTTCGAGGAGAATGGAATGAAACCGGAAGAATTCGTTACCTATGGTGGATTCAGAGATACCCTTACCACATTTATTGCCGGATATGATGATCTTTGCAAATTAATCAGAGGTTATATGATATGAAAAACTATGCAATGAAAATGTGCTCTGTAAAGCGTCTAGAGAGAACAGAGCTGGAAATGCCTGTTGCAGCAGCAGATCAGGTAGTTGTAAAAATTGAATATTGTGGAATCTGTGGTTCTGATATGCACTTTTTCCAGAATGGAGCCATCGGAACAAGAAAGGCTCCGCCGGATTTCATTCTGGGACATGAGAGTGCTGGTACCGTTATCGAAGTTGGAAAAGATGTTACAACCTTGAAGGTTGGGGACAGAGTTGCCCTGGAGCCTGGTGTTCCTTGCGGAAAATGCCAGTACTGCAAATCTGGAAAATACAATCTTTGCCCGGATGTACATTTCCTGGCAGCAGCGAAACCGCCTACAAACGGTGCTTTAAGAAATTATTTCGCATACCCGGCTGAGTGGTGCTTCAAGCTTCCGGATAACGTATCTACTATGGAAGGAACTATGCTGGAGCCATTATCCGTGGGTATGCACGCTGCAGGACGAGGTGGCGCAGAGCTTGGAAAAACAGCGCTGATCATCGGTGTTGGAACCATCGGATATATGACAATGCTTGCCTGCAAGGCTATGGGCGTAAGCAAGATCATCGTTTCTGATGCGCTTGAGAACAGACTGGCACTTGCACTGCAGCACGGCGCAGATTATGCCATCAACGTAAAGAATGAAGATGCTGTGGAGAAGGTAATGGAATATACAGACGGCGAGGGTTGTGACATCGTATTCGAGACAGCCGGAAGCCCGGTAACACTTGCATCTACCTGGAAATACGTTAAGACAGCCGGTGTGATCGTAAACGTAGGAAATGCCAGCGGCGAGATTCCATTTGTATTCGGCGAGCTTGCCCGCAAGGAAGTTGACATCCGAAGCGTATGGCGTTACCGCAACATCTACCCGATCGCCATCGAGGCTGTAAGAACCGGAAAGATTGACCTGAAACACATTGAACCTGCAATGTTCCCGTTTGAGAAGAGCCAGGAAGCTTTTGAATATGCGTTTGAGCACAGAAGCGAAGTTCTGAAGACGATTATTCAGGTAACGGAATAAGGGGTTAATGAAAAAATAGAAATGGCTGGAAATCCAAAGATGTAGAAAAATCTTCGGTTTCCAGCTGTTTTTTTATGGTGGAGCTCTATACAGGTAAAGGATATTTGATGTATTATTTATGGTAACAAAATAAAACAGTAAGTTTTCAGGAGGAGATTAGTGTGAAAGAAAGTAGAGGACAGCCATAAATGGGTGCACTTTACTAAGCTGTCTAAATCAGGCAACTTTTTAGAGTGTTATAGATATAGTGAATTAGATTAAGAAGCTAATGGTTCATCAGGAGGAAGTATTCCCTCCCGTTGCAATAGTTTCTTGGCTTGCTTGATAGCTTTTGCCTTTTGTTTTTCAACAAGAGCTACAGGCATATCAATTTTGTAAAGATCGCTCGGATTCCACTGCTCACCAGTAGACAGCATCTGGTAGATGGCAGTAAGAATCATACGGGCAATAGCGATAATGGCTCTTTTCTTGCCACGACGTTTAACAAGTGATTCATATTTCTTTTTGTAGTAAGGAGATTTATCAGATTTTACGGCTGCATGAGCACACTGTACTAATGCAGGTTTGAGGTAGACACCGGCACGTGTAATCCGAACAGATTTCTTCTTACCAGCAGATTCATTGCTGCCTGGTGTAAGACCAGCCCAGCAACATAAACGTTTGGAACCCCCGAACTGAGACATATCAGTACCGATTTCGGAGATGATAGTGATTGCACTATCACGTTTGACACTCGGAATGGTACAGAGAAACTGGACAGCATTTTCAAAATCAGGATTAGAAAAAATCATATTTTCTATCATTTTATCAACATCGTTGATTTCTGCTGTGATATAATCCATATGTGCGCGGACGAGGCGCACACGATATTTTTGGGCATCAGTCATTTGATATCCTTCGACGGATTCTATAACAGCATCTTCTTTGGATTTGAGGCTCCGAAGAAGCTTGGATGCGATTTCTTCGTGGTTAATGGATGTACCCGATTGTTCAAGCAGATAGTCGATAATGGACATGGATGACTTCCCAAAGATATCGGAAACAACAGAATCTAATGCAACATTACAGACAGTAAGAGTATTCTGATATCGATTCTTTTCACTTGAACGGCAGGAAACAAGCTTGTAACGATAGCGAGTGTATTCCCTGAGAATACGGACTATCTTACAAGGGATATAGCTGCCTTTGACAAGTCCGAGACGGAATAAATCCCCAATCCATTTAGAATCTTTGGTATCATCTTTGTTGCCTTTCACAGCCTTTACCCACTTGGGATTGGCAATGACAACATTGATCTCATCTTCCAGAAGATTAAAGACAGGAACCCAGTATTTACCTGTGGATTCCATACAGACATCATGGCAATCATTGTCGAGAAGCCATTGCTTGAATTCAAGAATTGAACTGTTAAAGGTGGAAAAGCGCTTCTTTTGGTAAGAAGGCTCAATGCCACCAGTGGTTTTTACAATTGTGGCAACGAGAAAAGATTTGTGAACATCGACACCACAACAGGTTTGATAAGTAACTTTCATAGTCAGACTCCTTTCGTGAATGATAAGAAGCCATTGACTGAACTGCCACACAATTAAACTAAGGTGCTTAAACAATTCTTAGTGTACGGATTCATGATGCCACTTATTTGTGCTTGAAAAGGCAGAACTTACACTGATTATTATGCTGTCTAAAACGAAGAAAGTTATTACAACTCCTCCTCCCGTGCTTTGTAGTGTAGCTTCTTGCAAACTATTTTACAGCACAGTGTAGAGAGTTGGAACACTTTCATTACTATTTGTGCCGCCAACCGAAGGCGGCGGAATGGAGATTATTATGGAAGAAAGACGGGTAGACTTGCGGATTCCCAATCCGGAGCGCTCTAAAGAAGGAAAACGTACTACAGGGATTTTGCACAGATTTAATGCAGCGGACCCTTTATCAGTGGAATATCAGGAGCTGATGAAAGAGCTGTTTACAGGAGGCTTCTGGGAGAAAAGCAAGGTGGTGGCGCCTTTTTATGCGAATCTAGCTGCGGATATTCATATAGGTAAGAATGTAGTCATCATGCCGTATTGCAAATGTATGTCAGCTGGGAATATTTATATAGAAGATAATGTGCGTATTGCTTTGAATACATCAATTCTTACCAACAATCATGATTTTTATGAGCGTGATGTCCTCACAGTGAAGGATGTGCGCATCTGCAAAAACGCCTGGAACGGCGCCGGAGTTACCATCCTTCCAGGGGTCACCATCGGCGAAAACGCCATCGTAGGCGCCGCCAGCGTAGCAACCAAAGACGTCGCCCCCAACACCGTCGTCGCCGGAAACCCGGCGAAGGTTATTAGAGAGTTGGATGGGGAGAGGTTTAAGGAAGAGTGACACAAAACGTAACGGAACCAACATATAGCAGTTGAGTATATTGATATTGAATCGTGAAAAGCTTTCCGCCGCCGGAGAAATTGATATGCCCCTTGTCAAGTAGACAGGTGAAATATCTAAAGGTAAGCGACAAAAATACCTACATTTCATTTTGGAGTGTAGGTATTTTTATGCACACCATTTCTCTTTATATTTTTTAATT